>Ga0247843_1002561_pt1 | contig 32558 bp, 18 predicted proteins | sample LaCruzMarch2017__FD_192420 | JGI IMG/M metagenome (GOLD analysis project Ga0247843, IMG submission 192420) | Freshwater microbial communities from meromictic Lake La Cruz, Castile-La Mancha, Spain - LaCruzMarch2017_8m | ecosystem: Environmental > Aquatic > Freshwater > Lake | place: Spain... | reverse complement strand
TAAAACACATGGTAGAAGAGCTATATCAATATTTAGATATGGGTTGGATTATATATCAGAATGCCTATTATCTGGATTTAATAAGCTAAATATCAACATAATAAGATTTTTGTCGTGTACTTAGAAACTTAATACTTAAAGATGTATAGCATCAAAACTTTTCGCTACTCTGTAATTGTTACCGAGCCAATATGGTCGTTTCCATTACCCATCCTATCAAAGTACTTTATCTTACAAACATATAAATCTAACTGAACAGGTTTACCATCAACAGTTCCATCCCAACCTTTGTCCCAGCTATCTGAGAAGAAGATTACATTTCCCCATCTATCGTAAATACGCATTTCAAATCCATCAGGAGCCATTCCTGATGCTTTAGGCAAAAATACATCATTTAAACCATCTTCATTTGGGGAAAAAGCTTTTGGAACGTAAAATGCCACAAAACCTCCAATATGTATTGTTTGTATGCTTTGGTCTGTGCATCCATATTCATTGCTTACTTGCAATGTAACTTCGAATGAACCTGTATCGCTATAGGTAAAAGCTGTATTTGGCAATAAAACCGTGCTTTGGTTAGGGTCACCAAAATGATAATTGTATTGTGTAGCACCCTGACTTTGGTTAATGAAATTTATAGTTGCATTTTCAATACTTGCCTCTATTGGATCTGGAACAAAAGCAGCATCAGGATTTGGGAATACATTCACCATAGCATCCCAGTTTAAAGTAGTTTTGCATCCTTGGGCATCTTCCGCTTTTACTTGAATGGTATAAATTCCAGGCAATTCGAAGCAATGTGTTAACAAACCTCCTTCTGCAGTAAATCCATCACTTGTTCTCCATTGAAAATTTGTGGCCGTCTCAGAATTTGCTCTAATTTTAGCGCAAAATGGAGCACATCCAGAAGTATCATCGGCAGAAACAATTACTGTTGGTTGTGGATTTACTATGATTGTTACATTTTTTATAGTAATACAATCTGCTGAATCTTTTACTACAACGGTATATGTTGTTGTTTCAGCAGGATTTGCAGGAAATGCAGAACCCGTTACACCATGATCCCAGGTATAACTGTAATTATCATGCAAGCCATTGCCTGAAGCTTTTATAATGGTTTGTTCTCCTAAACAAATCATAGTATCACCTTCAATTAAAACTTCAAAAGGAACGGCAGCTTCTAACTGTGCAATTTTCTGGACCATGCAAGCATTTTGGTCAATAACATTTACTATAAATTCGCCAGCTCCTAAACCTGATATAACAGGAGATTGAGCTCCTGTGCTCCATTGATAAATATAAGGACTTTGACCACCAGAAACCTGGCTTTCTATTTCACCATTATTATTTCCTGCGCATCCTGGAGGAGTAATTGTTAAATCTACTATTAATTCTGATGGCTGAGATACAGTTGCATAAGCTGTAACGCTGCATCCGGCAGCATCAGTAACAACGCAATTGTAATCTCCAGCAATTACATTATTATTTAATAAGGTATTTATTCCATTTGACCAATTATAGGAATATGGTTGAGAACCACCATTTACTGCCAAAAACACACGACCATCAGTTCCTTCAAAACAAGTTACATTCTGTGAAGTAGCTACAGCTGTAAATGGGGCTGGCTGTTGTATAATAAAATTACTAGTCCCGCTGCATCCATTGGCATCTATTACAGTTAAGTTATAAGTACCTGCAACTAATGAATCCGGAGGATTATCTTGGATTCCAGTTCCCCATTGATAAGTAAAAGGCAATATTCCTCCTGAAATATTTAAAAATACATTTCCATCATTTCCTCCATAACAATTTACATGTTGAACAGAATCAACCAATACAACAACTCCAGGATAATCTGGTAGCGTTTCTGTTGTATCGATGCTACAGCCATTTGCATCAGTAACAGTAACCTGATAAGAACCTGGACTTAAATTTCCAATTGTAGCGTTTACTACTACTGGTGTAGTATTCCAAGAATAATTATAAGGAGCGGTTCCGCCAATACTTTGCACAGAGATGCTTCCTCCAGCTGCACCGCATGCTCCAGGGGTAACAAACGTTTGAAGAATTATTGGTTGAGAAGGCTGATTTATTTGAATTGTATCTGTTGATGAACAATTATTGTCATCATAAACTGTAATGTAATAATAACCTGCTCCAACATTCGAAAGAACATTCGTTTGGTTGTTGCTATTCCAGTCATACACATAATTACCAGCTCCTCCTGTAACAGCTAAATCTATAGAGCCTGTTGCAGTGCCGTAACATAAAACATCAGTTATATTTGCCTGAATGTTTATAGCAGAAGCGCCTAGAGTTGAAAACGTTTGTGTGGCAGTGCAACCTAAAGCATCTGTAACACTTACAAAATTAGCTCCTGCTGAAAGCGCATTCGCTGTAATTCCAGATTCTCCTGATGACCATGTAAAAGTGTAAGGAGAATTCCCTCCGGTAACGGTAGCTTGTGCTGTTCCATCAGTATTTCCAAAACAAGAAACTGCAGTTATGGCATTTACTTGAACACCAATTCCAGTTGGAGAAGGTACAGAAACCATTGCTGATTTAATACAAGCATTATCGTCTCTTATCTCTAAAGTATGCATTCCTGCAGTAAGAGAACCGAAAAATGGTGATGTTTGATAAGGCAATCCATCTAAAGAGTATTCATAAGGAGATGTTCCGCCAGAAGCAGAGAACAATAAAGTTCCTGTCGAACCATTGCAGGCAGAACCTGTTACGCTGTAAGTAAAAGAAATTGAATCTGGCGCAATAATTTGAGAGATATATTGAACCGAACACCCAGCCATATCAGTAATAGTTGCTGTATAGTTCCCTGCATTTAATCCAGCAATATCTTCTGTTGTTTCCCCATTCGACCAAACAACCTGATAGTTGGGTAAACCACCAATTATTGTAATATCTATACTTCCGTCACTTACTGCATTGCAATTTAAATTTGTAATGTTTCCAGATACCTGAATTTCCGAAGGTTGAGAAATTGTTACACTACCATTTTCAACACATCCTGCAGCATCTGTAATGGTGTAAATATAGTTTCCTGCAATCAGGCCAGTTCTTGATAAACCAGTTGCGCCACCATTCCAAGAACAAACATATGGTGCATTACCTCCAGATACACTCAAATTTACAGAACCATTATTTCCACCAAAACAAGTGACTGTGGTAAAATTTTGTGTTACCAAAATCTGCAATGGAGAAACAATCGTCACATTTCTTGTTACTGTACAATTATTGATGTCGTTCACAATTACATTATAAATACCACTGCTTAATCCAGTAATTGTTGCTGTTGTTGCTCCGTTGCTCCAATTGTAAGTATATGGTGCTTCTCCGCCGCTTGCTATTGCCGTAGCAGTACCATTGTTATTTCCAAAACAAACAATTGCTGTTTGAGTTGTTGTTGCATTTAACTGAATAGGTTCTGTTATTGTTACAGTTTGACCGCTTGAACAACCAATGTTATCTGTAACAGTAACTGTGTATGCTCCTGCTACAAGGTTTGAAGCTGTTGATGTTGTATCTCCATTACTCCATAAATAAGTGTAAGGAGTAGCTCCTCCATTTGCAATAGCTACCGCACTTCCATCACTTAATCCAAAACAACTTACTTGTGCAGTAACATTTGCAGAAACATTTAAACCTCCTGTATTTGGAATTACAGCTGATGCTGTATTAGAACAACCAGCTGCATTGGTAACAGTTACGGTATAAGCGCCTGAAGGTAAATTTATAGCAGTAGCTGTAGTTTGTATGGGTGTAGTATTCCAAGAATAAGTGAATGGTCCTATGCCACTAACAATTGTAACTCCTGCTGTGCCATTAGCTGCTCCACATATTGCAGGAGTAATGTTAGTTGTGAGTTGAATACCTGAGGGTTGCGTTATAAGTATACTGCTATTTGCAGAACATCCTGCGGCATCAGATACTGTAACCGTATAGTTACCTGAAACTAAAGCTGAAATATTAGCTGATGTGGCACTATTTGTCCAATTATAGGTATATGGTAAAGTTCCCCCAGTAACCGTTGCGGTGGCTGTTCCGTTTGTTCCTCCATTGCATGAAACATTTGTTCCTGCTACTGATACTGAAATAGGCGCTGGTTGACTTATAGTAACATTTGATACTATTGTACAACCTAAAGCATCTGTAGTAGTAACTGTGTAATTTCCGTTTGATAATCCTGTTGCATTTGAAGTCGTAGCTCCACTACTCCACAAGTATGTATAAGGACTTGTTCCTCCTGTAGCTGCAACGCTTGCACCACCAGAATTAGGCAAACATGAAGCTGGCAAAACTGAAGTTGTTGCTAAAAGAGGTGTAGGGGAAGTGATACTTGAATATCTGTTAATTGCACAACCATTCGCATCTATAATTACCAATGTGTAATTGCCTGCGTTTAAATTAGATATTGTTGCTGTTGTTGCACCATTGTTCCATAGGTAAGTATAAGGTGATGTTCCTCCACTTGCTGAAGCCGAAAGACTTCCATTAGAAACTCCATTACAAGTTATATTTGTAGCTGTAATAGAACCTGTTAGTGCAGCTGGAGCATTTATCACAACGTTTCTTGTTATTGTACAACCTTTAAAATCGGTTACAGTAACGCTATAATTTCCATTCGCTAAACCTGAAACAGCTGCTGTTGTAGCTCCATTACTCCATAAATAAGCGTAAGGGACTGTTCCTCCAGAAACTGTAACAGAAACTGAGCCCGTTGTTGCATTACAAGTAAACGGTGCTATTGTTGTAGTAGCTGTTAATGCATTGGGTTGGTTTACTGTAAATGACTGAACCGCAGTGCATCCGCTGGCATCTGTTGTTGTAACAGAATAATTGCCAGCAGCTAATCCAGTTGCGTTGCTGCCAGTATTTCCATTGCTCCAAACATATGAATAAGGAGCAACTCCACCATTACCCGTTGCTATTGCAGAACCAGTAGAAGTGCCAAAACAAGAAGCATTAGTAGCCGCAACACCTAAAGTAACGCTTCCTCCTGTTGCTACAATAACTGTAGCAGGAGCAACGCATCCATTTGAAGAAGTTACATTTACTGTATAATTTCCACCTGCTAATCCAGTAGCAGTAGCAGTTGTTTGCACAGGAATGGTATTCCATGAATAAGTGTAGGGTGCGGTTCCTCCAGTGGCAGCGACAGTGGCTGTACCGTTTGATGATCCGCAGGTTGTTGCTGTCGAAGAAGTATTTAAAGTAATGCCTATTGGTTGACTAACAGTTGTATTTCTAGAAATGTTACATCCTCTTGCATCTGTAATTGATACAGAGTAGTTTCCAGCATTTAAACTGTTAATTGTTTGTGTAGTTGCGCCATTGTTCCAGGCATAAGTGTAAGGCGCAGTACCTCCTATAGGGTTTACAGTTGCAGAACCTCCACCACCCGAGCACAATGCAGCTGTATTTGTTATTGCGCCAGCCAATTGAGCTGGTTGCGTAATTGAAAAATTCTGAGTTGCAGTGCATCCATTTGCACTTGTTGCTGTAACAGTATAAGCTGCTGCTATTAAGTTCGTTGCATTAGCACCCGTATTTCCGTTACTCCAACTATATGTGTAGGGTGCTGTTCCTCCTGTTGCACTTGCTGTAGCTGAACCTGTAGCTGTTCCAAAACAGGAAACAGGTGTTGGTGTAACTAATACAGAGATAGCTCCTGATGAAGCAATTGTAACATTCGCTGTCGCATTGCAACCATTAGCTGCTCCAACGGTAACCGTGTATGTTCCAGTAGGAAGATTGTTAGCGACTGCTGTAGTTTGAACAGGAATTGTATTCCAAGAATAAGTATAAGGTGCAGGTGCTGAAGAAGCCACAACTGTTGCCGTTCCATTAGAATTCCCACATGTTGCAGAAGTATTACTTATTGTTAAAGTTACAGGAGAAGGTTGTGTTACTGTTGCCGAACTGTTAATAGTGCAGCCTCTTGTATCAGTTACTACAACTGTAAATGTTCCTGCTGATAAATTTGAAATTGATGATGTTGTTGCCCCATTGCTCCATAAATATGAATAAGGAGCAGTTCCGCCACTTGCAGTTACTGTTGCTGTTCCACCAGTTCCGCTGCAATTTGTTGGAGTAAATGTTGTTGATGCAGCTAGTTGTGTTGGTTGGGTTATAGTAAATGAAGCAGATGCAGTGCAACCATTTGCACTTGTTGTTGTAACTGAATAATTACCTGCAGCCAAACCTGTTGCTGAATTACCAGTTGCGCCATTGCTCCATAAATAAGTATAAGGAGTTGTACCCCCAGCGCCCACAGCGGTTGCAGAACCAGTATTTGTTCCAAAACAGCTTGCTGCTGTTGGTGTTGTAGTTACTGAAACAGAGCCAGAACTAGGTACTGTTACTGTTGCATTTGATGTACATCCTGTTGAAGAAGTTACAGCTACTGTATATATTCCTGCAGCTAAATTAGAAGCTGTTGCAGTTGTAGCTCCATTGCTCCACAAATAAGTATATGAACCTGCAACTGCAGGCGTTACAGTGGCTGAACCATTGTTTACTCCGCAACTTGCAGTAGTAAATGAAGTACTGGTATTGAAGCCACTGATAGTTAAATTCTGTGTAATCGTATCTAAATAACACCCCATGTTCAAAATCAACCTTATCGAATAATTCCCAATCGCAGAAAATGTGTGTGATGGATTTAAAACGGTAGATGTATTATTTGCTCCTGATGCTGCATCTCCAAAATTCCAGTTTACACTTTGAATTCCTGTTGGAGAAGTTGAACAACTATTAGAAGCACTAACTGCTGAAGGTGATGTAAAGGCTACTGTTAAACAATTGGCCGCATAAGTAAATGGAGGAATCTGCGGTCTTAAATAGAAGGAGGCCATATTTGGCAAACCCATTCTGGAATCTCTCCCTGAAAGAGAAATACTTCCATTAGCATAACCACATCCTGCACCTATTGTATTTGGGTTATTGATTACAGAAAGAAACTGGGCATTTCTTGAAACATATACCTTATTATCTGGCCCTAATTGCAATGAGCCGATAAAAGGACCAAGATTTCCAATAACAAACATTGAAGCAGATATTGCAGCATTAGTCCCCGCACATAAATTCCATTGCAATAAACGACCTTGGTTTGTTCCCCCATAAGCTAATCTACCATCAGGTGAAAACTCACAACCGTAAGCACCTGTTTCGTTTGCGAGTACAAAGCTATTGCTTACAACTCCTGTAGAATTATTAAAATCACACAACTCAAATCTATTTATTCCACCACCACCAAAACCATAATGAGCTACCAATAACTTGTTACCATCAAGATTGGCCTTCATTTGGCCATAAGTAGATTGATTAATTCCATTAATAACAGACCCTGTTGCACTAACTATTGGTGTTGTATTCAAACCTGTATTGCTTAACAACCAAGTTCTATAAGAATTCGAATTCCAGTCGTGCGTTACAATCCAAATATCTTTGTTATTGCAGTGTCTTACAGCAGTTAGTTTTTCGCAGGATGGCGTTCTTAACAATACATTCTTTGCAGCCGTTACATTACCAAGTCCAGCAGAAAGGTTCATATCTACAATGGAGTAACAAATTCCATTTGGCCCCGCATCTGAAGTAGAAGTAAAAATGTAATAAAGATTAGCATTTCCAGGTTGTTTTACAATAATTGCCGACTGCGTAGAAGAAGCATGGCCAAAAAGACCGGCCCCATTTGGCATAACAATATGATTTCTATTCCAAACACTTACGCCATCTGTATAAAATAAAAGATTGCCACTTGCATCTGAAATGGATGCAGACCCTTCAGTTGTAATTAGTTGTCCATTTGTAAGTGCAACTGGAGCACCACTTGCAAAGCTTACTCCCGCTCTATTTCCGAAATACCAGTTATAAAACCTCTGCGGTTGGCTAAATCCATCGGTAACAGTAATCAAAATAATTACTAAAAAACAGAATAATTTTATACATCTATTTTTTAAAATCAATCTGAGCACTTGCTCTAAAAACCACACTTTTTTATAAGTCAACATCGCTTTGGTTTACGACATTGGCGTATTAAGGGTTAGATTAATCGGAAAGAGAATTCCTTATTTAATTACATGTTTGTTTTAAAAATAACAGGTCTATGAAGTTGCATTTTAAAAATACAATTATATACAAATCAGCACATTGTATTGTTATTGTTTTCTATTCCTATTCAAAAATAGGCTTAAAAACTTACAGTGATACTTCAGCAGCTTGTCTTTTGTACTTGATTTTGGCAGCCCATTTTTTAGATGGATTTTCTATGATGAAGTAATAAATTCTAGCACCAATTAAAGAGATAATTATTGCGCCAATTAGAATTAAAATCTGCCAGAAGAAACCATCAACTAAATACTTTTTTAAATAATATATAAACCAACTACCGAAAAAACCATGAGTAAGGTAAAGTGAATAACTTGTTTCACCTAACCAGCTAAACCAGAAATTGATAGGCCAGTTGATTAACAACATTACAATTGTTAAAATCAAAAAAACAGTTTTTGTAAGTGAATTAGGAATATTTAGTAATTGAAAAACTACTAATGCGATACATAAAAAAAGATGTACTAATTTGAATTTTGAGGCTGTTTTGTAATAAAGAAAGAAAAGCATTCCAGCGCTAAATGGAATTGAGTATCCGGTAAAATAGTCCTCAGATTGAAAGAAATAGCCCATTAACAAAAATCCAACTATGGGCAAATAACATACTAATTTAACCTTTGAATTAAGTAATGGAAAAATAAATCCAACAAACAAATAAAATTGAATTTCTACTGCAAGTGTCCAGAAGATTATGTTTAACCATTTTATATGCAAAAAAGGATTTGCGTAAAAAAAATGAGCAACTATTTCTTTTATATTTATAAATACTGGGTCCCCATTTTTTAACTGGAAAAACACTGCTATTAGAACAGATATAATGACAGATAGAAAATATGGAGGATGTATTCTAAGAATTCTTTTAAGAAAATAAACAGGATAATCTGAAAGCTTATAGTTTGAAAAAAACAATGCCCAAGGCAAAATAAATCCAGATATAAAGAAAAATACATTTACAGCATCAAAAAAATTTACAGTACTCTTTACTAAGAAGCTATCATTTGCAAAAAGAGCACCCTGAGGATCCTGATAATTGCAAAAATGATAAAGCACAATGATAAGAGATGTTAGTCCTCGAATAACGTTTACTACAGGAATTTCTCTTTTCTTAACTAAATTAAAAGCTTCCAAAAAGTTAATTAATTTATCTTATTTTTTTTCAGATGGTACATCTTCGTTTTTAGTACCTTTTTTACGAGGATCCTTCAAAGTAAACACGCGTGATAAATTAAATCCACCAATAATATCTCCCTTGTCCCATCTGCCAGTAGTTTGAGTAATAAAGGCATGCTCTATCATTGCAGCTGCATTTGTAAACGCTAATTGAAACACGTGACCACCAGTTTCAATATCAAATGCAATTGCTAAAGAGTTAATTACATCTCTTGGTTTATTTATTTGATAAAAATATTCAACGTTAACACAAGCGCGTTTAGTGAGTTTCATTCTTCCCCCAACTCCTATTGCATAAATGTCATGCTCATCAGTAGTTTTTTCGACCAAATTTCTGTGAACCAAAGTTGGCAAAACTTGAAAGGAAAAACTTTCCGAAAATTTTCTTGCAATTATTAATTGGTGCGTAAAAAAGAAATTAGAAGTGAAATAGTTTGTATTTTCTGGATTAGAAAATTTTAGCGTTTTAACCGCCATTGCTCCTAAATAATTTATTGAAATCGGAATAATTCGCTTGCCTTTTTGCTGTCTGAGAATCTTAGCTTTTACAAATCCATCATACGTTTTTTGATAAGTGCTTCTCCCCGCTCCTATCATTAACCAATCATTTATTCCATACTCAAATGCCATACGCATACTTGCTTGATCTAAGCCAAAGAAATTATAAACACCGGTGTTGAATGCACCAAAACGGTGACCTATTCTAAAATCTAAAACACCGGGTGCGACTTGCTCATTGGTGTGACCGTTGACCAAACGTGTAGTTTTAAAAGTAGCGGTAGCAAAATCAGGCTCATTAGAAGCCCCCATTTCTTCCTCCATCATTTTAGTTAAATCGTCGGGTTGAGCAATGCCAAATAAATGAAAGAGCGTAATGAATAATAAGGTTATTAAAAATTGCTTCATCTATTTTATTTTTTCAATTCGTAGTTGGCAGCCACACTAATCTTTGCAGTTTCATTGATTTTATTGGCAACTACCGAAGGACGATCAATTTTATAATCGGCTAATTTTACTGAAAAGTTAGAGCTTGCAGATATTTTTCCTGCTTTTACTGTAATAACACCATCGGCTGAAGTTGGTTGCGTAATGCCATGGAAAGTTAAATTACCACTAACTTTTACTTTGTAAACTCCGTCTTTTGAAAAATTTACAGCAGATAAGTTATCAATCTTCCCTTTAAAATCTCCTTTAGGAAACTTTGTACTTTCCATGTAATTCTCATTAAAGTGCTCTTCCATCAAAGCTCTTTCGAAACGAAACCCTTTAATTAAAACTGCAAAAACAATTTCTCCTTTTGTTACATTCAAAAAAGATGTTCCTTCGTTGTTTACTGCTTCAATAATTTCTATCGGATTAGACGGTGATGCATCAAAGTTCACCTTAGCTGTTTTAGTGAAATATATATCTTGAGCTGTTAAATTTAGCGTTAACAAAGTCACAATTGCTGACAAAATTAAAATCGATTTTTTCATGTTTTTTTTTTAGATTTGAGTTTATGTTATTATTAATTATTTGGATAACCTATTGCAATCCAAGCGGTAATTTTCTTTATTTCACAATCGCTTAACTTTCCGCCTCCTTTTGGCATATATTGGGCATTTGTTGAATTGTCGTGGGTTATACTAGACACAACTCTTGCAGAATCATTATCTAAGGCAGATTTCACTTCATTGTAATTGTCTAAAATATATCCTCCACCTCCTGAAGCAGTATTATGACACCCTGATGAATTACAATTAGAATTTAATATTGGTTGAATATCTGCTGCGAACTTTGAAGCAGCTGTATCACATACATTTGAAACCAGCGGTGGATTCAGCTCTTCGTCTACATCGTAATAGCAAGAAGACAAGCAAAAAGTAAGTACAGAAAATAATAATAAAAGTGATTTATTCATGTTGCAATATTACTAATTATTGGGACCTCCAGCTAATGCCCATTTGCGAATTTTTGTTCTCAAACAAATATCCATCTTTGGTTGACTTTTAGGCATGGCTGAAAAACCAACTAAATGATCTACACTTCCAACTAATTTGCCATTTATAACAATAGCATTTAAACCAGCATGTGTAGATGTATTTATACCTGCAGAGGGGCTTGTTCCTTGGTGACACCCGTTGCAATAAGTTGACATTATTGGTTTAATATGCGCTGTATATTGAAACAGCGTTGTGTCGCACGTATTGGCGCAATTGGTAGTGTTTTGAGCACCTTGGTTTATCCATTGTGTAATCAAAGCAATTTGTTCAGCACTCATTGGTGCATTTGCAGCGGGAGGCATTGCTTTATTATCTGATTGAGGCAATAGCATAACTTCAAGAAATTCACTGTTACTAGGATTATTTGCTTCAATACCACCCATTATTGCTTGATAATTAGTCAGCGTCAAATCTTCTTCTGCAGTAATGGCATCGTGACAACCACTTTTGGCACAAGAGCTAACAAACAATGGCAAGATTTGAGATTCAAAGCAAATCATGGTATCAACAGGTGGAGGAGGAATTATAATAACTGTGTCGATTGGATTTGTTCCTCCATTAGTTTTGCTAATCGCAATTGGCAAATCATGTTTACAACCTATCATAGCATTCAGCGCCACAATTAAGATTATAAAAAATACTTTTTTCATTTTTGGTAGTTTGTTGATGTATGTTACAAATTTAGATTATTTATTAGAGACCAATCAAAAATTTTAGTTCTTTTACTAGCTAGAACTTACACTATGAAACGAAACTTTAAAATTGTTATTATAATTGGTCTAATAGCAGCAGCCATTGGGGGATTTGTTGGTTACAAAATGTGGAATAAACCGCATGCTGATGCTTCTGAAATGGAAGGAGTTAAAGTAAGCGCTATTGACCTTTACAAAGCATTCGAAACAAACGAGCAACAAGCTAATGCAACTTTTGTTGGCAAAGTACTTGAAATTAGCGGAGCTGTCGCAGAAATTGAAAATTCAGATTCTATAGCAAGGGTTATTTTTTCGGTTCCAGATGCAACTTTTGGCTCTGTAAGAGTTTCAATAGATAAACGACATTTAGATGATGTAAAATCTTTAGCTCCAGCTCAAAATATAGTAGTAAAAGGTTTCTGTAGCGGTTTTCTTACAGATGTAGAAATTAAAGATGGAGTGGTGGTGAAATAAATAAATGCCTTCGCAGCTATCCGAAGGGCGGGACTTTTACCACAAAACTTGATTTGAAAAACTGATGTTTGATTAACCACAAAACTGTCTTTGGAACACGAAACTCCGTCTTTTGGGTAGGTAATGTTATGGGCAGTTTTACTTATTCTGTCAGTTTGCCAGCATCTATCAATTATTTTCGTTTTCTGTTTGAAATTTTCAAGCATTTGTTTGCAGTTCCATAATCGCCAATATCAGAATAATACTGATATAGGTTATAGTAAACAGTTTGAGAAACTACTGTTGATTGATCAATATTCGCCATTGAAAATGCTAATGCAGCCTTTGTATATCCTACCGTAAAACAATACATCGACAAGTTTTCATATTCTATACTTTCATTCTGCTGTTGGACAAAGCTATTAAAGAAGGACTTAAGCAAATTTGCTTTAGGTTTATTTATATAGCTCACAAGTTGATTAGGATCATATTTTGAAACTTTCTTTATAAAGTATTCTTCATTAACTGTTGCCAATTGAGGATATGAATTTTTGCGAACGTAAATAGCTGCAAGACCATCTACAAATACTGGTCGCCATTCTTGATTTTGGATAAAATAAGTCCACCAATTTGTTGATTTAAGATAAGGGAAAATAACGATATCCGGATTGTATTTTGTGATTAGGTTTTGTATACCATTATCTTCGACTCTACTGCGGAAATACTCTTCAAAAACACCACCTCCAAATACTTCTAGCCTTCCATCAATATAGATTGGGGCCTTATAAAATTTATCTAAATAGCCTCCAAAATCCAAGTGATTTAAAACCCTTCCCTTGAGGTTTTTCTCCGTTAAAAAAGAAGTGGCATCTACTGGTAATATTTGATGGTCAAAGGATGCTCCAAATCGATAAGGTATCTTTCTTATTATTGAGAAACCATCAGTAACGGTTGTAACAATTAGTAAAATTGAAATAGTACAAATAGCATATGACTTGGTTAAGGGATTAAGTACTCTTCTTTTACTCTCCATCTTAATTTTTGAAGTACTGTTCTCCTTAACATTTAATCTTTGAAAGCATAATAAAAGATAAGGCATAGTTGCGAAAAAAAAGTATCCATAATTTTTAACTGCCAAGCCTAAAATGAACAAATAACCTAAGCAAATAAATAGGCCCGCGTATTCCTTAAGTTTAATTAATTTATAAGAGGCATATATCGTTATTGCAGAAAGAATTTGAAGCCAAAAAGTAGGATTAATTAAATAGGCTAAAAATCCATCTGCTTTTAAATCAGCTAATGTAAATGGAGATTGTAGTTCTGTTATATATTTTTTTTCGAAACCTCCAGTAATTAATGTGAACTGTTGGAAAGGGTATAGAGATCCTTCAATAAAATATGGATTAATTAAAAACACAGCCATGCTTATTAAAAGGTATACTAAAAGTTTTTTATCTACTTTATAATTATTGAATAGAAATGATCCTACAGCAAACATTGAAATTGTTGCTAAACCCAAAATTGCCAAACTATGAATATTAATCCAAAAGAGCATAATTATTGGTAAAAAGTAAAGTCGATTTATCTTTTTAAAAGTATAAAGTTCTAAAACATATAAAATCAAATTTAATAAGACCCAAGAAAAAACATGAGGACGGATTTCCATTGGGAGAGCTTGGATTCCAACTAACATAAAAAATGATATGAGATTATAATTGGGGCTCATCATTGTCTTTATCCTAGAAAGCAATAGCAAAAATGAAAATGCAATAAGAAAAGCATTAAAAATTACTAAACCATGCGATTTAAAATTATTAAATACCGAATATATAATTATTTGATAGAACCAATTCAAGTCAATGTATTTATCACCAAATTGCGTATATGTAAATACATCATTTTTCATTATTTCTCCATGATTAACCATCCACTCTCCAGCAGCCAAATGGAATCCGATATCGGGACTATAGATTTGTTTCAATCCATAAATAAAAACCAATATAAGTACCAATGCAATTCCAACTAATCCAAAATTTATTTGGAAGATTTTTTTATCGACACTATTTGTTTTGCTCATATTAGAGATATCAATTCTTTCTTAAAAGATTTTATTCCTCCGTCCAAATGGGCTATGTCGGAATCCCCCTTTTCCTTCAAAGTCTTTGCAGCCAAGGATGAAGGGCCACCCGATGAACAAAGCAAAATTATTCGTTCATTCTTGTTAAATTCCTGATTGTAGTAAGGTAACGAAGAGTCGGCGTAAAATTCCAACATACCCTTTGGCGCGTATATCGAGCCAGTTATTTTCCCGGTCTGTTGCAACTTTTCACTTTCACGAATGTCATTTAGCGTTACGTTTCCCTTTGACATTTCGTCATGCACTTGCTCCTGTGTCAGGTTTTCAATTTGAGATTTGACTTCTTTCTCCAAATCCATTGCTGTTTTTGCTGTCATTGAGATATGTGTTTTGTTTTTAGAAATTTCTAGTCAAATATTAAATTTAGTAAACGAATAAATACAAATATATAAATGATTTCAAAGTTTCATTTGAGTATTTATTTTTAGTTAAACTTTCTCAGTCAAAGCAATAAAACCAATTAAAAAATATGGGTTGTCAATTTATAGTGTCTAGCTTTTCGCATGCAGGAAAAGTTTGGGACTTTTAACCGAAATTTTCCAACTGAAAACGTATTCTTAAAAATACTAAAATCTTTTATAAAAAACACGAAACCAAATTTCTTTTGCTTGCTTTTATTATGAATTGCCGACATCAAGTTTTCACCAGAGAAAGCTGCCGCAGTATATTTTTCAAAAAACTTTTCATTTTTTCTTATGATTTATTTTCAGTCTTTTTTTGCTTCAAGTTTTCGAAATTTATCAAGTTAACGAAACGAGTGAGCGACCAAATTTCATAGAAACTCATTCAAGTCTGGTTTTAGAAAATATCTCAAGTATTTCTTCGCTTGATATAGGTCATATGAGTAACTTATTTTAATGTTGTATGATAGATTCGGCGGTTTGGTTGCTCATAATTACTTAGTAACAATAATCTTATATGTTTCTACTGAGATAGAAGTTTGAAGTTTTAAAAAATAGAAACCTGCACTAAATTGTTCCATAGCAATGGTTGAAGATGATTGATGATTGATTCTCTCAAAAACTATTTTGCCCTTGTTATCTAAAATGAGAACTTTTGAACCTTTAGGTTGAGTTATAAAAAGTTCATCAATTACAGGATTTGGATATACAAGCCTTGAAGTCGATATTTTTTCAATTAAAGTTGGATTTGGACATGCCGTAATTTTAACGCTACACCTGTCGCCATTTAGATATGCTTTGGGGTCAAAAAAATTCAATTGGCAAAATGAAAAGTCTAAAATATTAAATCCAACAAAAATAATAGGAACTAAAGTTGGATAAATAACAAAACTATTGGAAGTAAAACGCAAACGTAAATCTTCCTCATTAAAATGTGCAAGAAATTGAATAGGAGATATCAAAGGATAAACAGTATCGTAAACATAATATAAGCTATTAAATTCGAAAGAAAAATCTAAGGAATAAATAGAATCATCACTAATAATGCTTACTGGAAATTCAACAAATTCTGAATTGAAGTTTCCTGAATTAATGTCAAATACAACGGTATCTAACTCATCTATTGTAAACGATAAATTAGATAAAATTGAATCTTTAAAATCTTCTGATTTTATTAAATAATCCAGCTTATTTTCTTGTGAAATTCCTTTAATTGAAAAGATAATTAAAATACAAATAAACAAAAAAACAAATTTCATCAACCATAGAATTATTAAATGTTTTTTTGTGTATTAAAAAATAACTATTGAATAATCAATTTTCTAAATTGTGTTTTATTGGAAGTCATGAACTTAACAAAATAAACGCCACTGGCAATATTATTAGTAGCAACTGAAGTATTTTGTCCTGCATTTAATTCAATATTTGAAATAATTGATTTTCCATTTAAATCAACTATCTCAGCAATTGCATTATCACTGCAAGTTAAACTTACAAAATTACTTGTTGGATTTGGAAATACATTAACAAATGAAGCTTTTTTCATTGTATTCTCTAGCCCTACTGAAGCATCTACTTTTACAATAAAACTGCATGGTTCTCCATTTAAATACACAGCTACAATATCTAAATCAGTACTATCTAATAACCCTGTAAGTATATTAAAGCGGATGTCTACAATTGGTTCTGACAATAAATATCCTTGATTAAAATCTAAAGTATAAGAACTAAAACGAAGTGTTAAATCATTCTCATTAAAATTCTGAGTTGCATTTAAAACATTTGTTGTGTTTGGGATTATAGTATCCCAATTTAAATCAGCCTGATTATATTTTAAAGAAAAATCTAAAGAAAGAATTATATCATCAGATTTAACGGAAACAGGAAAGGTTACCATATTACCTGAGTCCGATATTTGAGTTAAGTCAAAAATTACTGTATCACCTGAATCTATTGTCCTAACTCCTTCTGAAATAAGTTTTGCAGATTTTTTATTGTCATTCTCCTCGCCTTCAACTGCATTGAAATTTATTGCTCCAATTAAAGAAAATCCAGTAAGAACAAAAACGGAAAGTAATAATTTTTTCATCGTTAAGAAGTGTTTATTTTGAGTGTAAATGTAACTTTAAAGTTTAACAAAGTAGATTTTCTTATATTAAGTTTTTGTAAAAATTTTCATAAAAAAAGGGCCTTGAAATGAATCAAGGCCCTTTTTGAAAAAATCAATTAATTATTATTTGTTCAAAACGATTTTCTTCATTACTGAGAAATTATCGTTAGCAATGCGAACAAAATAAACTCCAGCAGCTAAATCTGAAGTGCTGATAGTTTGTGTTTGACCACCAATTGCATTGATAGAACCAAGAACTAATCTTCCAGCAGCATCTAACAATTGAATGTTAGCAGACTCAGGAGAAAGAACTTGTACATATTCGTTAGCAGGATTAGGGAAAACAGAAACTACATTTGAAAAATCAACTGCATTGATACCTGTAGAGAAATCTCCAACAAACTCAACACCAGAAGCATCTCCGTTTAAGTAAGAAATTGCGTTTTTGATATCAGAAGCAGAAACGTTTCCAGAAACGATGTTCAATTTTAATGTAGCAAGAACTACATTATTATGAATTGCTTCCATGTTGTTTGATGTAAAACGTACCGTTCTGTCTTCAGTATTAAAGTGGCTGAATGCATCTAAAGAAGCATCAACATTATTAATAGAGTTGAAAGAAAGTTTAGACTCTTCTAATTGTAATGCAAAATCTACAGAGTTAATAACATTCGTTCCTAAAACAGAAACTGGAATTTCTACTGTATTGTTAGCATAAACAGCTTGGTTTAAGTTAAAAATAACTTTGTTAGCCTCATCTCTGAATAAGTTGCTTGGATTTGCAGTTGCAACGTTACCGTTAACATCTCCAATTAAAACACCATTATAAAATTCTAAAGAGAATTCTGGACAAACTGCAAAGTTGTTTACTACAACTGGCAAATTGAAAGGTACTTGAGGTACGTTTGATTTGTTGAAACCAGTTCCGTTAGAAGCAGGATATGTAGTTGAACGTGTATACAAAGGATTTGAAACAACTCTTGCAGAGTCAATAAATAACCAATCTTTTGAAGGACGACCATCAGAAACACCTTGTGCATTGTAATTCCATGCTTGTCTGAATTCTGGAATAAATAATACTGCACGTTGGTTAATTTGAGAAATATCACCAGCAGAGATAACACCATCTAAGTTAACATCAGCAGCAACTACTTGATTAACATTTGGTAAGAAAGAAGCATCATTCAATAAGATTCTTCTAGCTAACAAAGCGTCGAAACCGTTTACAACAGCTTGAACGTCTGTATTAGATAAGATATCTTTTTCGATATTGATAAACAAACCATTGTTAGTGCTGTATTTGAATTCACCTAAAGTGTTTGGTTGAACCAAAGTTGTAGAAGGAGCAGTGCCAGTAGCATTGTTTCCTCTAATGTTTGTAATTAAGAATTGGTTTGGATTAGCTGCATTGTAACCAATTGGACTATTATCTGACCAAAGTTTTAATTTACCGTTAAATGCAGTGTCTCTGAAAGTTTCATAAGTACCGCTTTGAGTTAATTTACCTTGAACACCAGTGAAATAACTTTCTTGTAAGAAAGGTACTGAGAAAGAAGCTACGTCAGTAGAAGTTGAACCAACTAATCTATCGAAGTTGATACATAATAAATCACCTGTTCCAGAGAAACGAGTCGCAGCAGGAGCTGAACCGTTAAAAGATAAGTAAATGTTGATAGTACCAGCAGCTTGATCAACTGAACTTCCAACCTCTACAAATGAAGGGTTGATTAAATCACCTAATACAGTTACAGTGTTAGTTGCAGCAGGAGCAACTTTAGTGTTATCAAAATTAACTGTGATATCATAACCAATTACGTTTGAAACAGTGTTTAAAGCGCGGATTGGCAAGCAGAAATTAGTTGCATTACAAGTGTTTACTGAAGAAGTAATTCTGTAAGGTAAAGCATTTGGATCAGCAATTTCTAAAGTTACAACGTTAGAAGTAGTAATACCACCATTGTTATCAGTAGCTCTTACTGAAAATGCTCTTATACCTGGAGTACTTGCCCAACCAAAAGAATAAGGTGAAGAACCTGTAGTTGTTGAATTTACAACTGCACCATTAACTAAAAACTCAACTAATGTAATAGTTCCATCAGAATCAGTTACGTTCGCAGAAATATTAACAACCGCTGGAGCTGTAAATAATGCAGAAGCTAAAGGTGAAGTAAGCGTTACACTTGGAGGAACATTGTTAACTACTGTAATATTTACAGCAGCAGATGTAGCTTGTAAACCTAAGTTATCAGTTGCTCTTGCAGTTAATACGTGTCCACCTAAAGTAGAAGTGTAAGTTGCAGTGTATGGAGATGTGTTATCTGTTGAAATAACAACTCCATCAACTAAAAATTCAACTCCTGTTACTGAACCGTTATCAGTTGCAGTTGCAGTAATGTTAACAATAGCACCAGTAATAAATGAAGCTCCAGTAGTTGGTGCTGTAATAGCAACACTTGGAGGAGGATTACTTGCAATAGTAATTGTTACACCAGAAGAAGTTGTTTGACCACCTTCGTTATCTGTAGCAACAGCTGTAATAACATCTGTTCCAGAACCTGGAGTGTAAGATGCAGTGTAAGGAGCAGTGTTGTCTGTAGACAATAAAACACCATCAATAAAGAATGCAACAGAAGTAACAGATCCTCCAGCATCAGCTGCAGTAGCAGCGATGTTAACAGTTGAACCAGTAATAAAACCAGCGCCGTTTGCTGGAGAAGTAATACTAACTGTTGGTAATACGTTAGGAGCACCTAAAGTACCAGTTAAACTTGGTAAAACGATTTCAGCACCAACTGGGTTATTTGCTACGAAACGTTGAACACCACCTGTTGGAGTACCAACTTGGATGTTTAATTCATAACTTAAAATACCATCAGTAGTAAACTGACCAATACATACTCTGTTAGAAGCAAGAGGACCAGTTGAACCAGAAAGGTTAGACCAAGCACCATCAGTAAGTGAAAAAGTTCCACCTGCTTGGCTTGTAGCATCTAATACACCATTTAATGCAGTAACGATTTGAGGACCTACTGTAGTAACAGTTCCAGGAGTTCCTAATAAGTAACCATCTTGAAGAGAAATTGCAATACCAGCAGAAGCATCAGCGTTTTGTAACATTTGAGGAACGCTATTGTTAACAACAGTTGCAACACCATCGTCTTCTGATTTTAAAACACCAACATTACCAGCAGCAACACCACCAACTGAAATCCAAGAATCTAACATTACAGAGTTACCTCTTGCTTGTGTCTTAGTATAAGTTGGAGTAGTAGCACCTCTGTCTTCGTTGTTGAAGAAAGTAGTTGTAGTGTTAATAAATAAAGGATGCACACCAACACCTCCACTTCCTGGTACAGCATAAGCCGCTTGGAAAGTATAACCTGGTAACATGTCTACAAAGAATCTGTATGTAACAGAACCAGACGGTAATGTTCCAACACTTCCTGCAGCATCTACAGAGTTTGAAACATAATACTTCTCAACAATTAGGTTTTCTAACCCATTCTGAGCATTTACTAAGGCCGCCGAGCATAACAAAGCGAAGCCTAAAAATATTTTTTTCATTTTATATTTTGTTTTTATAATGATGAATGATTAATCGCAAGATTGACCGAACTGACCAACTAACTCAAGGAAATCTGATGTATTAGTGATACCATCTTTAGTTAAGTCTGTTGGGCAAGAAATTAAATTGTTAGTTGCGTCTACTAAAGCTGAATAAGACCAATCCGACATCCAAGAAGTAGCACCTGGCTTGAAAGCACCACGATAGTTTGTAGAAACGAAGAATCCATCAGAAGGAGGAACACAAGTAGATGCCAATTGTGGATTTGGTACTGCATTGTATTGATCAGTAACAGTTGTTCCAGTAGCAGCAAAGTTGAAATCTAAACCAGCAACAGAAGCTGCTACAACGTTACCATCTGCAAGGAATTTATCTTCATCACCAGCTACAAGGTTAGCAGTAGAACCACCAACTGTTAAAGAAGCAGTGTTTCCTACGAATGTATTACACGCAACAATTAAAGTAGGAGTAATTGCAGTACCTGCAGTGTTAAGACCTCTCCAGTTGTGGTAAGACTCAGCAGTACCTGTTCTAGTTCCCATTGATTTGATCAAGTTCAAACCTGAACGATAGTTAGCAAAGATTGAGCTGTAGATTGAACCTTCAACTTTTTCTTTTGCGTTGATAGCCCAAGGACCAGATCCACCACCTGTAGGTTGTGTGTTCGAACCGTTACCAATGAAAGTCGCATTGTAGATAGTTCCGCGAGAAAGGAGAGCCGGATTTGCTTTTTGATCGTCTCCATCAATTTCTAATCCGCTATCTCCACCTGTGAAAGTAGCTGCATCAAGCTTAACAGAAAGCATGAATTGAACTTTTCCGGTATATCCATGATCGTAGTCAAAATTGTCGTCATTGTTGAACATCAATGTTACGTATTTCAAGTTCACAGTTCCGCCAAATGGCTCAATACCATCGTCATCATTAGAAACAACTTCAATGTGTTCCAATGTTGTACCACGACCAACTGAACCTAAAGTAAGACCATTTAATTCGTTGTTTGTACCAACAGTTGCACCAGCGTGACGGATAGAAACATAACGCATGATACCTGAGTTATCATTGTCATCTTCGAAACCAACTGGCATACCATATAAGTTACGAGCATCAGCAGCAAGGAAACCTTCAATAAAACCAACACCGTCGCCACCATTGTAACCAGAAGGAATTACTTGACCAGTTGATAAAGTAACAGGTGTAGAATTTAATGCAGTACCTTGAAAACCAATTGCACTAGTAGCACTGTAATTAGAAGCAGTAGTTAAATTGTTTTTAGCTTTACCTAAAATTACAATACCACCCCATTTGCCTTTGTTAGTCAATGCATAAGTACCATCTAATTGATCATCGAATGCGGTAAAGATAATTGGACAACTTGCAGAACCATTTGCGAAAATTTTACCACCACGGTTTACTAAGATTGCATTTGCAGCAGCGGTAGTTCCTGTTGCAACACCTTTAATAACTGTACCTGGTTGAATGGTCAATGTTTTACCATCTTGCACATAAATTTTGTTGTCTAACAAATAAGTTTTGTCGCAAGTAAAAATAGTGTTTGGAGACAATAAATCTCCATCATTAGCTCCACCAACAACAGCAAGTGTTGAAACGGATACAGTAGGTCTAGATGCCACTGGAGGGCATCCACATTCTGCTCCAAGGTTTTGCTGCGATGCTAATTGCGCAGAAGCCTCGAAACTTGTTGCCATCGCAAGTAGTGCGAATGCTGCAACTTTGGTAAGGTTTTTTTTCATGATAAAATATGGTTGTTTGTACTCAACATTGAGTGGCACAAAAGTGAGCTAAGACATTTACTAAAATGGAAATTATACCTTATGAATTGATTAATAAATTAGGCCCATTTTATGTAAATAATTGTCATTTTCTTAATATTAAATAACATTAATTTAATATTAAGTTTAACTTTTAATTAATGCTTAATTAACAAGAAAAAACTGAAATTATAAACCTACGAATTACTATTTATACAACAATATTGTCTTTTCATTGTGAATTTATGATAATTCATTTAAAAAATATTAGTCTTCAGAGTTATAATGATTAATTCATTCTATTATTCGCAATTTCTTATAAATTAATTCGATTTAAAATTTTAAAAATGAATTCTCTATTGTTAAAAATAAGTTAAGATTATGTGATTTTTTGCAACCTTTTAAATAAATCAAAAACAGCTAAAAACAAAAAAGCCACTTCGTTAAGAAATGGCTTTCAAAAAAATTTAGAAGTAAACTAGTCTTTTACACAACGAACACTTAATCCGTAGTTTTTTGAAACATAAAATCTAAAAACACCCGATTTCTTGTAATCTAATTGTCTCATCCAAGCAGTGTAATAATCATTTTCGGTAGATGCCCACCAGAATCCAGCCGCACCAATTCCAGGATTTCCCCAGTTTCCATTATTCAATCTGCAACCGCCGGAAAGTGCTTCAAACCCGCTTTCATTATTTCCCCATACATTTTCGAATTTAGTCCAACTTACTGGACCTTTCGTTTTTAACTTATCTCCAACTTTGTTATCTTCTCTCCAATTTACCTTGTTTACTTCTGCTTCTGACATTTTTAAATATCTTTCCAAATTTTTCCAATCTTCTTCTGTTGCCACGTGCCAGCCATCTGGAGCTAAACCATTGTCACTTTTTACAGCCGCCCAATTATAAAGAAACCCAGGGGCTAATGGACTGTTCTCGAAAGTACAATAAGCAGCTGAACCATTTTGCCAGTCGTCACCGTTTTCAATCTGTTCAATTGTATTTCCATTCTTAAATTTTGTTGTTTTTAAATTTTCTGCCATCCACCATTTTTCTCCAATCTTTACCGTTTTATAAACGTTTCCGCTTGCATCAGTTACTGTTCCTTTTTCAGGAATAATTGGTATAGGTGTTTCTTCTTCACAAGCATACAAAAAGCTTATTACTATTAAAAGAGATAAAACACAAATATTTTTATATTTTTTAAAACTATTTTTCATTTTAATAAAAATTGAATTATTGCTTAATAAATTTTTCTGCTGAAATACCTTCTTTTGAAGTCAATTCAATAAAATAAATACCAGGTGATAAATTTGAAATATTTATTGCAGTTGAATTTTCAGGATTTAGACTATTATAAATTGAAACAACCCTCCCTACATGATCTAATAGTTTAATTTTAAATGCATCATTTTGAGTGAAATTGTGCTTCACATTAATTGTTTCCGTAGCAGGATTTGGAAAAACACGAATTTTATCCATTTCAGAAATTTCGTTTTCTCCTAAACTTGGGCAAACAATAGAGATATCCAAATCGTTACAATCACCAACATAACAGCAAATATCTTGAATATTGAAATTTGCTACATTGCTGTAGTTGCAAGCCATTGGATCCATGCAACCGAAAACTATTAAATTCCTGCATGAATCAGGATTGTTGCAAGCATAAATTGGACTATATTCTAAATAGTTTGCATCCTGACAACCACATTGTTGAGGATATTTTAAAAAAGGACTTAACACTTCGCCTTCTCCAATAACAGAATCGTTAGCCACATATTTTACAGTTTGAAATCCAATTTGTTGTGGAATTTCTACTTCAATATTCAATTCAAAAGCTATTTCTCCTTTAGTAGTTAATTGTGCAACTAAGACATGATTTAACAAAGAATCAACGCCAATAACTCCTGAATTGAGCAATCCAGCATTTCTGCTTTCAAATTTATTTCCTGAAACTACTGAACCGAAAATAGTAGAATCTTCGCCTGAAATAATATCAGCAAAACCATAATCTGCCCATGAATTTGGGGGAAAGAAAGTTGTGTCCATTCCATCTTTTTCTGTCAATGGAATACCTAATTCGGAAATATTATTTGTTAATAATCCATTTGCAATTGCTTCACTTCCTCCATCATTATTTGTACCGCCAATAAAAGACCCATTTGTATCATTTGCCTTCAAGACTCCAAAATAAGTAACAGCCGCGCTGCGAGTAGTTTGTCCTAATGTAATCCAGGTATCTAAAGCAACAGTATTTTCACCTAACCTATTTTTAGTAAATTCTTTTCCAAAAGTTTGCCCATCTACTTTATTGTTAAAAAAGTTTTGGGAGCTACTAAAAATTAGTGGGTGATTAAGGTCTCCATATATTTTTTTCACCCTTGTTCCCGGTACCAAATCTAAATAAACTCGGTAAGTTTTTGTTCCGATTTCAATTCCTCCGCCAGTTGTATCAGTAGCATCATTGCTGTCTGAAATGTAATATGTTTCAACAACTACATTTTCTATTTGAGAAAAAACAGGAAATAAAATAAAGGAAAATAAAATGGCCAGAAATTGTTTTCTAAAATTTGTCATAATTATTTTTATTTTAAATTACAATTTATATTGAATTCCAATTTGATAATTAGTACCATATCTAAACCTGTCAAAATCAATCGGGTCACCACCATCAAAATTGTAAGTTCTCACAATTGGAGAATTCAATAAATCACGAATTGTAAAGGAAACTGAAAAATGTTTTCCTAAGTTTTTACTAATTTTAATATCAACCAAATCCCTTGGAATTTCATACACATCAGGAATGGTGAAGCCATTTGCAATAACCAATCTTCTTCCTTGTCTGTTATAGCTTAAGGCAGCTGTTAAGCCTAATGAATCGGCGGTGTAATTTAACATTCCGTTTAAAACGTAAGGAGCTTGGCCAAACATAGACCTTGTTACCTCAGGAAGTGGAACATAAGTTTTAACACCTCCATCTAATATTAAAGTAGTTGGAATGAAAGTAGAACTAGAGTTTGTAATGGTTATATTTCCTCTGAATTCGAGACCTTTGTAAATTCTTTTTTTACCTTCTAACTCAATACCATAAGCAACAGATTTATCAATATTTTGCCAAGTGAAACCAGCCGAAGAATTTGTTAATTCTATATGGTTTTTAAAATCTTTATAAAATAAACTGAAAGAAACATTATCTCCTTTTTTAAAGTAATTTTCCCATCGTAAATCATAATTCATGATTTCAACAGTTTTCAAATCTGAATTTCCAAAAACATTTGCCCTTAGCTCAAAATCTGGAACAATAATTTCTGAGAGTTCTCTAATACTTGGTCTAGCAACTGTTTTACTGAAGTTGAAACGTAAATTCATTGGAGCATCATCTTCAGGTTTAATTTTAAAAATAACATTTATACTCGGAAGCAAATTAAAATTTTCTAGATTTCCTGGATTTGGGAGCAATGGAAGAATGCCGGCTGAGAAAAACCTTCTTCCATCATTTGCGGCATATCCTAAAGAATCATATTCATATACATCTGTAAAAATTCTTGCTGACTCAATTCTTAATCCTCCAGCAATTCTCCATCTGTAATTAATGCTGTAGTCAGTCATTGCAAAACCATTTACAATCTGGCTGTAACCAATATTTCTATTAGCAGGATTTTCATCTCTTTCGTAATAAGCTATAATTTGATTGTTACTGTTTAATGCAAAATCGCTCAAAGTAAAAAACGGTGATATATCTCCATTTTGAATTACGTAAGCACCTGGAATAGTCCATTTTGCAATGTAATTGTATTGGTCATTATATCTATCGTTTCTTTGAAAGCCTCCGCCAATTTTTACCTTTCTTACAAGCAATGGTTTATTACCTAATGGCATTTCAGCCGTTAACTTAGAATCGAATAAATTTTCAGTTAAATACCTATAAAATCTGCTTGTAAAAGATCCTGTTCTGTCAATTACGTATTCGTTGTCGTTTGTTAAGAAATAATTGTAGTTTTTAAAATCTGGAGCACTACTTTTTCCTCTGGTGTATGAAACATTAGATTCTATCTTAATTTTCGGTTTAGGAATGTAATGTTCTGATTTAAGTTGATAAATCAATTGCCTTCTTTCTTCATAAAACTGTGTTTTAGAATAAGTGTATTGGTAAGTGAAAGAATTATCAAATTCAGCATCATTCCTCACATTATTTGCTCCATTAAAATTGGGCATAAACAAAAGTGAAACACTGTGATTTTTGGCAAATTTGTAGGCTAAATTAACCAATCCACTCCAACCGTACATTTCTCTGCTCACGTGTTGATTGATGAAAGTTGGCACAAATACATTTCCGTTAGCATCGGTACCTGCTCGTTCAACAGTTGAATTTGGGTCATTTTGAAAAGAACTTCCATATCTAAATCCTGTTAAAAATCCCAATGGTTTTCCGAAAAGCATGACCTGATTTCCGATACTAAAACTCTGGCTAAAATTCATGGGGCCTTTTCTAGTTTTGGTGTCCCAGTTATTTTTGAATTCCTGACTAGAAGCAGATGCATTTTTATTTATAATAGCAAACGCATTTCCTTTATAATCTCCTGCATTAAAAGTTGCTTTCGCTGCAGAAACTGCAGCAGCATCATAAAATCTACCTTTATCTAATAAACCAAGTTCTACCAAAGAAAGCTTATAATAGGTATCATTCCAAGCTGAATTCTCTGTTACTCCTAAAGATTGCAAATAACTTCCTAATCCTAATGCTGCAAATTCTTGATATTGAGTAGGATTTACATTTACTTGCACAAAACTATTATGGTCAATATTTCTTAATCCATTATCAAAACCTAACCAATCTGTTTGACTTCTTTCTGAAGTAAGCATGTCTTTTCCAGTTGTTTGTGCATTATAACCAAATTGAGATTCTACACTAACAGTTAACTTATCAGGATAATCTTTTGTCTCAATAGAAATATAAGCTCCTGCCCAATCGCCTGGTAAATCAGGAGAAGCGGTTTTTGTTATGATGATATTGTCTACTAAACTTGCTGGAAACAAATCAAGTTTAATGTTATTAGTAAAAGGGTCTAAAGTTGGAATTCTCATTCCATTAATATTGGTTTTTAAGTACCTGTCACCTATACCTCTAACGGTAATGAAACTTCCATTTGTCGATACACCACTAACACGCGCAACCGCCGCAGTAACATTATTATCACCTGTTTTTTTCATTGTTTCTGAAGAAATATAATCAATAGAAGCAGCAGACTTCTTTTTGATATTCTCCATAAAATATTCCTTATTCTTAATGGCAGTAGCCGTAATTTCTACTTCTTTAATCTCATTTTGATTGGGTTTTAAAGAAAAGTTTCTGATTACAACATCACCTTTTTTTAGTTTTACATTTTCCTCAATTGGCTTATAACTAACAAAAGAAATTATAATAGTTTGAAGTGTAGAATCCTTTATTGCTAAGGAGTAATTACCATCAAAATCTGTAATTGTTCCAATACTCTTATTAGATTTTAGAACAATGGTTGCTCCAATTATAGTTTCTCCATTTTCATCCGTAATTTTCCCCCTTACAATACCTTGGGAGAATGTTTGAATTGAAAACAATAGAAGAACCGCGCAAAAGAGGAAAATTTTATTCATAAATGTGTAGAAAATAAAAAGACAGGTATTTTAGGCCTGTCTTAAGTTTTTAAAAATTCTCTTTTAATTTTTTATAAATTTCTCGGTATATCTTTTTCCGCTTAAAACGACATCCATAAAGTACTGGCCTTTTGAAAGTTGAGAGATGTCAATTGTTTCAATTTGTCCTTCGTTTACAACACCTAATGTTTTTAATGTTACTAGTTTACCTTTAATATCATAAATTGAATAACGGCCAATTTCATTTTTAGTTGAATTTAACTTTACAAATAAAGTTTCATTAGCAGGATTTGGAAACAAACTGAATAATGCTTGTTCTGCCTCAACAAATAAATTCTTTGTTGGAGAATCTGAAGTGAATGTAAGACCTGGAAAAAGAATTTCAGCATCAACAGGATTACTAGCAACATATCTTTCTACTCCACCTGCAGGAGTTCCTATTTGAACATTCAACTCAAATGACAAAATTCCATTTGTAGTAATTTGAGCAATTAAAACCGTGTTAGAAGCTGTAGGCCCAGTTGCACCATTCAATGCAGACCAAACGCCATCTGATGTTGAAAACAATGGACCATTTGTACCATCATTTTGATTGTCAAATACAGTAATTATGTTATCCAAACCTAAAGTAGTAACAGGTTGCGGTGTACCTAATAATAAACCGTCTTGTTGTGTTAAAGGAATTCCAGCATTTGGATCATTATGCTGTAAAACTCCATCAGAATTTACGTTGGTAGCAAGGCCATCGTCCTCAGATTTTAAAACTCCAAAATTACCTGCACATGCAGCGCCAACAGATAGCCAAGAATCTAACATTACTGTATTGTTCTTCGCTTGATTTTTAGTATACGTGGGAGTTGTTGCTCCTCTATCTTCGTTGTTGAAAAATAAAGTTGTTGTTGCAATTCTCATTTCATGGCCAGGAACACCATAAATTGCTTGAAGTTTATAATCTGGTAGCATGTCTACATATATTCTATATGTAACAGAACCAACTGGTAAAATTCCACCTGAACTATTAACTGTAGCATCATTTGCATTAGAAATGTAGTATTTCTCTACAATAATATTTTCTAAGCCATTCTGGCTAAATGTTTCAAAAGTTGCAAAAGCAGCAAATGCTAAAAGTAAGTGTTTCTTCATTTGAAAAAGTTTTAGTAATTAATTCTGATTGTAAGTACCTTGTTTTATAAAGAGCAAAAGTCCTTTTTTAGAAACAATAAAGTGTATAGTTGATATTAAGATTAGGTTAATTAGAAATTATAAATCTTAAAACAAGTCATGCTACAAACCTTTGTAAAATCTTTCGAAAACGACAATTTAGGTATAGTTGAGAAGTATTTATGTTAATTGAAAATATTTTTAATGTTAATTTTATGAAATTTCACTTCAATATATTGTTAAATAATTTCGCTTAATTGATTTCTATAAATCAATTTATTTTAGGCCAAAATCACTTTCATCTTAATTCCTTATTAAGATGAAATTTTTTTTCTGTTAATTGAAGCGTTACTTTTGAAAATATTAATACAAATAGTTTATGACCCAACAATTACCAAGGTTTTTAATGCTTATTTCTTTTATTTGGATTTGCAATTTAGGCGTTTCCTTTTCTCAAAACACTATTTGGAGCGATAACTTTGATGCTCCTTCAGGAGGAGCCTCCAATAACAATGCGGGAGCTGGTTGGACTTTAAATTCGGAAGGAAATACGAGTAATAGGTGGTTTATTAACACGCCATCAAGCATAGGTTGCACAAGTTCAGGTAATGTTCTTCATATTTCTTGTACAGGCCTTATTTGTGGATTTTTAGGTGGTCCAAATGAACCTATTTATGCAGCTTCTGGAAATAATTTAAAAACTGCCTCATCACCAAACATTAGTACTTTGGGACAAACAAACCTCACTTTAAATTTTGATTTCATTTGTGAAGGATTTGCTGGTTCCGATTTTGGTACACTTTCACTAAGCAGCGATGGCGGTTCAAATTGGACAGATTTACCCGGAACTTACAGTGGAGTTAGCACATGCTCTACTAAAACAATAACAATACCCACTCAATATGAAAACATTGCCAACTTTAGAATGCGCTTCAAATGGCAAGAGGCAAATGCAAGTAATGGAGTAGACCCTCCATTTAGTATTGATAATATTAGAATTACAACACCAACGGCTGGTTGCATCCCTCCTACAGTAAGTGCAGGTTCTGCTACAGGCATTTGCATAGGGCAAACTGCAAATCTAGGCGGAGCTCCAACTGCATCAGGAGGCTCAGGAAACGGAACTTACACTTATGCTTGGACTCCTTCAGCTGGCTTAAATGATGCAACTATTGCAAATCCTATCGCAAGTCCAATAGCAACAACAACTTATAATCTCATTGTAACTCAAGGTGGTGCAGTTTGCACTGGAACTGGTTCTGTTACAGTTACGGTAAATTCTACAATCACTCCAACTTTTGCTACCATCAACCCGATTTGTGCAGGAACTGCGGCTCCAACATTACCTACAACTTCTACCAATGGCATTTCGGGAACATGGTTGCCTTCCACAATTAGCAATACCACAACTGGAAATTACACCTTCACACCAAGCTCAAATCCTTGTGCAACGCCTGTTACAATTACGGTAACGGTAAATTCTACCATTACTCCCACCTTTGCAACCATCAATCCGATTTGTGCTGGAACAACTGCTCCAACATTACCTACAACTTCTACCAATGGCATTTCGGGAACATGGAATCCTTCTACTATTAGCAATACAACAACAGGAAATTACACCTTCACACCAAGTTCAAATCCTTGTGCAACAACAGTTACAATTACAGTAACGGTAAATTCCACCATTACTCCCACCTTTGCAACCATCAATCCGATTTGTGCTGGAACTACTGCTCCAACTTTACCTACAACTTCTACAAATGGCATTTCGGGAACGTGGTCACCATCCACAATTAGCAATACCACAACAGGAAATTACACCTTTACACCAAGCTCAAATCCTTGTGCAACGCCTGTTACGATAACGGTTACGGTAAATTCTAGCATTCCACCAACTTTTGCTACCATTAATCCGATTTGTGCTGGCACAACTGCTCCGACATTACCAACAACTTCTACCAATGGCATTTCGGGAACGTGGTCGCCATCCGCTATTAACAACACAACAACGGGAAATTACACTTTCACACCAAGCTCAAATCCTTGTGCAACGCCTGTTACAATAACGGTAACGGTAAATTCTAGCATTACTCCAACCTTTGCAACCATTGATCCGATTTGTGCTGGAACATCTGCACCTACATTGCTTACAACTTCTACCAATGGTATCTCAGGAACTTGGTCGCCATCCACAATTAGCAATACTACAACTGGAAATTACACTTTCACACCAAGCTCAAATCCTTGTGCAACTCCAGTTACGATAACGGTTACGGTGAATTCTAGCATTACTCCAACCTTTGCAACCATTAATCCGATTTGTGCTGGAACAATTGCTCCGACATTACCAACAACTTCTACTAATGGAATTTCGGGAACGTGGAATCCGGCTGTGGTGAGCAATACAACAACGGGAAATTACACTTTCACACCAAGTTCAAATCCTTGTGCAACGCCAGTTACAATTACAGTAACGGTAAATTCTAACATTACTCCAACTTTTGCTACCATCAATCCGATTTGTGCTGGAACAACTGCTCCGACATTACCAACAACTTCTACTAATGGAATTTCAGGAACATGGTCGCCTTCCTCAATTAGCAATACAGCAACAGGAAATTACACCTTCACGCCAAGCTCAAATCCATGTGCAACGCCAGTTACAATCACGGTAACGGTTAATTCTACCATTACTCCAACCTTTGCTACCATTAACCCAATTTGTGCTGGAACAACTGCTCCAACATTACCTACAACTTCTACCAATGGCATTTCGGGAACATGGAATCCTTCAGTGGTGAGTAATTCCACAACTGGAAATTACACCTTCACTCCAAGTTCAAATCCTTGTGCAACGCCTGTTACAATTACGGTAACGGTAAATTCCACCATTACTCCCACCTTTGCAACCATCAATCCGATTTGTGCTGGAACAACTGCTCCAACATTACCTACAACTTCTACCAATGGCATTTCGGGAACATGGAATCCATCAGTGGTGAGTAATACCACAACTGGAAATTACACCTTTACACCAAGTTCTAATCCTTGTGCAACGCCTGTTACAATTACGGTAACAGTAAATTCCACCATTACTCCCACCTTCGCTACCATCAACCCGATTTGTGCTGGAACAACTTCTCCAACATTACCTACAACTTCTACCAATGGCATTTCGGGAACATGGAATCCTTCAGTGGTGAGTAATTCCACAACTGGAAATTACACCTTCACTCCAAGTTCAAATCCTTGTGCAACGCCAGTTACAATTACAGTAACGGTAAATTCAACCATTACTCCAACCTTTGCTACCATCAATCCAATTTGTGCTGGAACTGCGGCACCAACTTTACCT
>Ga0247843_1002560_pt1 | contig 32581 bp, 25 predicted proteins | sample LaCruzMarch2017__FD_192420 | JGI IMG/M metagenome (GOLD analysis project Ga0247843, IMG submission 192420) | Freshwater microbial communities from meromictic Lake La Cruz, Castile-La Mancha, Spain - LaCruzMarch2017_8m | ecosystem: Environmental > Aquatic > Freshwater > Lake | place: Spain... | reverse complement strand
TACAACACAGGTGAGCACAAAGTAACAGGTATTTTCGTCCATGTGACATACAAAATTCCAGACTCTTGCGTGATGGCAAAGTAAAAGTGAATTTCATTTGGTGAGTAGATTTTACCTAATCACCGAATAAAATAATGGTCTCGTCATTCCCTTGCTGTCGTGCTCTTTCCTAGATGATACAGCAGGAAAAAGCAAGACCGGCCAAGACCAAGATTCACAGATAGATGGAGGTCGCTGCAAAAGGTGGGTGCTCATAAATTCAACCGCACAAACATCTTTACACCTCGCCACACAATGGTCCGATTTCTATCATCTCTAGTGCTCCTCCTGAAGGCGTCGACGATGGTCCATGCTGGTGTCGGCGTAATCCCCCCCACTTGTGTCAACTTTACTTCTCCCGGTGAAAGTATCGCAACCGAGCTTTGTTACTCAGGTGGTTTTATCGGGCCATCAATCTGCCTCGTCCAGCTTCCGAACGGGACCGAAGTCGACTACTATTGTGGAGATCTCAATAAATTGACGTACTTATTCGAGAGCGAATCGGGGACGTTGGAATCATCCATCGAATGGGGATTTTACAATACCACGTATCCTAATGAGCAGGAGGAGGTGATCAGTGAAACCTCCGTTTGTAATGCCACGTTTGATGGACTAAGTTGTGACACTTGCATCTTTTGCGACGATGGGTCGGTTGAGGCGGACTGTACCAACCTAGAATTAGGAACAAAGGAGGAGTGTGGGGAGATCTTTGTCAACTTTGCGGACGTACCATACCCTTTCTTCCCATTCTCTAATGAGAAGAGCATTATGGGATCTGCTTCTGAAGCTTCTGGAAGTTCCAATAAGTTTACTTCCACCATTGCTGCGTGGGTTTTTGCTGGATCATACATGGCCTTTGCATTAGTTTAATTGAGCGGTGTTTTACTATATTAAATAATTGGGAGGTACTTTCACATTTTACTTAATATACTGCGTTAGGGTTTTTATGAATGTAAAGGTTTTGGTGCGGCGTGCCAAAAGGTCCTCTTTCCTGCAGGGATGTCTTAGGATTGGATGGACCGCTATAAAGTTGGCGCCAAATCACTAGGCTGGAAAAAAATACTGTTGTAATTTTGGCCTCCCCAGACCCCCTTTTACCCAGAAAATTTACCAAAAACAAAAACTTTTCAGCTGTTTATGTAGAATAAGGGGCTACATACCCTAAAATGGGGGCTTCGTTTGCTATTTGGTAATACTTGGTAATTTGGCCGAAATGACTTGGTATTTTTTTCCATCCCCCACCCCGCTTCTTATTGGTCTACTGATGCATTTTTGAACATTCTCAATGAACAAGACCAACACCGAATTCATCCAAGTCATTCACAACTTACTCGTGTCTAGCTCATTCTCTATATGATAACCCAGCCTCCCTTGCAATACCAAGCACATGAGCACAGGTAGTATGAAAAAAATGAAGTCCGAGCACGACTCTTCTCCCCCTAGAACAACAGCTACGACGACAGCAGCAACGGAGCCTCCTCCTCATCTGCTTGACAGCAGCAGCAGCAGCAGCGTTGACATTCTCCAGCTAAAACTAGAAGCAATATTTCATCCCAAATTTGATAATGAAAATTCCTCAGATTTAGTAATACGAAATACCATGTTGCGTAATGTCGCCAGCAATGCAGGATATATTGAAGTATCACTCAAACATTCGGGCTCATTACTATTATGGAGTGGGAAACAATACTATTATAGTAAAAATTCGACATTTAATAGTTTTACAAAAGTAGGCGAAATATTACTATTGCAACATTTTGCTCGATGCCACAGTCATCATCATCGCAGCGGCAACAGTAGTCACGGCAGCAGTGATTGGAAGATGGAATATGAGAAATGTAGTGACTACATTTATAATAATCGACTAACATGTTCATTTGAAGTTGTTACTTCTATACTTGGACATCATGGTGATATACCAAATAAAGATTATTTAATACTAATTGCTGTGGCACATCGTGGTTATGATTACAGTGGAGGTGGAGGAGGTGGTGGTGGTAGTATTGAAAATGCATCCAAAAGACCAAGGTTTTATACAACCAATGAATTAATAAAATTTGCACAAACATATCGATTGCCACATAATGATACATGGTTATTTGGTTCCAGGGTATCATGTGATCAATTATTTGTCATGTATGACAGCTTGCGTGAGGTTGGTACAACTTCGTCGGTTATATCACAATTAGATCGTATCATCGCATCTTCGGAAGACGAAAAAGAAGATGGGAGTTGCAATAGTAGTAGCAGTAGTTGTTGTGCCAAGGTTGTATCATTATATCCACATACTTTCTTTCAGGGGGATATATTAGAGGGAATTGTTATACGCTATGTCCCACACAATAATCATCATCATCATAACAATAACAATCATCATCCCTCGAATAATAATACTTTGGATGAAATGAAGGAACTATGTGCTACATCGTATGAATTACTAACATTGATACCACCGTCCATGTCAATCGTAGACAATCATGATGATGAAGATCATGATGACACCAAAGCTATGATCCAAAAAGTTGACTTACGTGCAATGGCCGAAAGGGATGATTTTGAAAGCCAGCTTGATAATGTATTACAATGTTATCATGGAACAAATTATAGACGAATACGGTGTACCACACGTCAAATTGAGAGTAGTGCATTACAATGTATTGATATTGTCAAAGTTGCTAATGACATCATTGCTGCTACTGCTACTACAACAACAACAACGTCATCATCATCGACGTCATCGAACATTAATTATTATAACCAAGAGACATTGGACATTGCTCGATTAATACAAACGCTTGATAGGCTTCATATCAAGGTTTCTTATACACTATTTGACGAACAGATATTGGATACTACACGTCACATTTGTATTGTAAATGTACATCATGATTCAGCATTTTTAAAGTATAATGCCTACTTGAAAAGCAATAGAGAGGAGGAGGGTTTGATGCTTTTTCGTGGATTTAGTATTGAACTTGTTACCAACTCCTCTCCGTCTGATGACGATGGTATTAAAGTGTCAGCACTTAAAGGTATGGATATAGACACAACAGCAACGCCAGTACTTTCTATTCCTCGTCCATTAAACAACACTGACAACGGAGAGAAGCTTATGTTAAAAATGAAATTTCTTCCCTACATGATCCGTACATTCATATGCCGGAATGGATTACATATATTAACAAACACGGGCATATCAGCATTTGAGAATTATGCTATTACTCAGCTATCGAACTGGAATATGTCTCCCCAAGCCATGAATAAGTGGCTACCCTTCTTTAATGGTTGGGCAACATACTGTTCATCGTCAACCATGATGGATATGAGCCTACCAGCATTAACGTCGAAGAATTATTTGCATCATTATAAACGATTTGAGGAGTTGTATGCCAATGGTCAGTTTCGATCTAATTTGATCAATGGTGATGCGCCAACATTCTGTGGTTTGATAGTCATTGTTGGATCATGTAAAAATGATCTCGTGACACTTGCAATGGCAGTATCATCCGAACTTCATTGTTCTAAAGTTCTTGATCATACAAAGATAAATGAGACAGATATGTTACTATCCAAGCAAAGATCGGGTGGTGGATTCATTTGCGTAGCAGAATTTGAAACCCCCGTCAAAGCTATACGTAGTCTAGCAAAAGAATATCAAGAATCAATATTCATCATCATAATTCAACGACGAGAGGAGGAGCATGGTGGGAGTACCATCGATAATAATAATGTGAATACGAACAATTCACCAAAGCTCCGAGGTATGATCCAAGCATGGAAGAAAACGAAATGCAAACTAATGGTTGAATTACCAATAGAAAGTACGATGCAATTGGATGTGGATACTACTATTGACTATTTACGGAATAATGATACAACGAAGGATATAATTGATAGGTTAAAAGCTTGTGGCATTCATGGTGACATGGACGAACGTCCAGGACTTGTTGTTTACTTCCCCTCGATACCAGGGTCAGGCAAGTCTTCCTTATGCCAAGATATAACAGCTGATACATTATTATTGGGTGTTAGTAATAATGATAGAGAAGTGGTGGTAATGGAGGGAGATCAAACGGTTGGAAAATTCTATCAAGTCGTTACCAAGCAACGACTTACGAATCCATCTTCTATTGTCATTTTGGATAAGAATGTAACTCCTACATCCTTTGTAACTGTGGACACCGTGTGTCGTCAAAGCCAAGGAGGATCCCTGGCGGTACCTGTTCTTCCGATGGGTATGATAGACACATACGTTAGCAAAGAGTCTACATCGTTTTTATATCCATTATCGCTTCAGTTCCTAGCGGTGTGCATTTCTCGAGTATTAAATCGAACCCCTGCTACACATCCAGGTAAACTTGATGCTGCGACAGAGACTGCATGTATGGTAGTAGTCAAATTTTACTGCTTTTACTGTAATATGAGTGCCTCTAGACTTAAGGAGAAGCTGCTAAATATTGGAAACCAGGGCAAAGTCTTATTCATTCCATTCTTTAAAGATGTTGTATTACCAAACTTACCAACTGGTCTCAAGGAGGTACTCGAAGACGCTGTTATACTGCAAACATGTGATGACAAAAAGATTTGTAAAGCTAACAAAGAAGCTATAGCCAATATGGAGAACAAACTTCGTGTATCCATCGCGAACAATCGACAATATATTGATAGTCTAACAGTATCCGTGGAGGAGTCAAGATCAGTTTTCATCGCAGAGCTTACGAAGATGATTTCTTCACTTCCAAACAAATTAATAACAGGGCCGGAGTTGAAGCAGGAGGAGGCCGGATCAATCAAGATTGCATCCTTGGACTTTGATATCAGTGTGGTACAAACAATACTTGATAATCTGAGAGCAAGTATTCCTGAAATTGATCAATATTTCTTTCAACGTGGGGCTCATAAAACCAACGATGAAGATGATGAGAGTATATGCAGATTCATTACTTCAGTGCATTGCACCTATGCACACTGTTCAGAGGTGTCACAGGAAGCCATGCTAGCAACATTCAAGCCACTAATCGGAACGACAGCTGAGATGAAAGTTACGGCATTATTATACAGCGAGAAAATAGCTGCTCTTGAACTTGAGGTACCAAACTTCGATCCAAAGCCAACCAATATTTTTCCTCATATTACAATATGGTGCTTTGAGGGTACAGGGGCACATGAATCTAATAATTTGCCAGACATGGTGAAAATGAATATGGCAACGAGGGTCGAGTTAACAGAACCTGTCATCCTTAAGGGAGTATTCAGCTTTTGGTATAATTGAGATCTAATATTATCGTGTGGAACTGGATGAGGCATCATAGTTGGTGCTGAGTCTCGACAATTGGTTGGGAGGAAAACGGTATCCCAATGGAGTCGTAGTTATAGTCGTGCGTTGATTAGATATATATATATTCTAGGAAATAGCGAGCCAGACCAATAAAAGTATTCTCATTATTACAAACATCAAATACCCTATTTTCCCTCTCCATGCAAGACTTAGAAAGTTTTAGATCTCAACTCTTCCACAATATTAATCAAATTACGCACACCCGTGATATATCCTAAATCTGTACCAGTCTGTCGACATACATGAGCAAAGTCGATAATCTTTACAACCGGCTCCTCATTATTGCTACCCATTATCTTTTCATCATCACCCCGAATGTAGTCACCTTCATAGACTATCAATATACTACTTGCATAGAATGCCAATGATGGATTATCCACTTCGAACCAATCCTTGATTTGATTCAATTTATCAATAACGACAGATAGTGTATTATCAGAATATTGTGGATTACCACCTCTCTTCTCGTTGGCTACTACTACTGCCTCGTTATCGTTACAGCGAAAGAAGGTCGACAGGGCATTGGTCACTTCGTCAATTGTTGTTAAACTAACACCATAATTCTTATCCCAATACTTGTACTCGCCCGATGGTTGATGTACGCCCATGCCCACGATACGAAAACCAAACTCTTTTTGCCGTGGATACTTTGAGATTTCTTTCAGTTGCTTATTATAAGGTGCCGTTGGTTCATATGTCTGTGTACCCATTTTTATATCAATAATGTTTGGTTTACGATAGGGTGCGGTTAAATTTTGTAATAACAAATGTGGCCGTTGCATCATCATCATCATCGCTGAATGCTGCCGTGGTGGAGATGGGACGTGCTGATGTGGTTGCTGCTGCTGTTGTCCAAGTGCTTCTGAATCTACCACACCAAAGTAGGGCGATGTTAACTTGCTCAGCTTCTTCAATGCGTGCATCTCCTTGATAAGCATATGCCATGCCACGATGTATGATTCCATACTACGATTGACTGCGCCGTCTCCGGTGAAATATGCCATCTGGAGCATGAATGCATCGATAGAGTAATACATCTTAGTAACGTTCGTTTCTTTTCGAATTGGATGTCCAGTGCACGGATAACGACATGACCAGATTGACAATACATTCTCCGCCGACAATGTATATAATAGCTTGTATTTGTCTCGTATCAGCATTTCTAGTTTGTATTTCACGTCCTCGTGTGAATAATATGAAAGTGAATCTGCGAATTCTATTGCCTCATAGAATGCCATCTCCCGTACGCCTCTAAATATCTTTGTGGCATCTTCTACTAATTTTTCCTCGGTATCCTCCCGAGTTGTAGAATGCGTGCCGTCCTGGCGGCCCTGCCGTTGTTGTTGCTTCTTCTTCGACGATTCCTCGGCAGTAACAGTAGTCCCGAATGGTTTTAATATATACTGATCAAGCTTTAGGACCATGCTCTTATGTGAAGCGATCCCACCGACCTGCATTGACATTTGTTTGGGTATTTGTCCTAGCATTGTTTTCGACCGTGGTGGTGGTGATGTCGCACCACCGTCATCATTGTCAATCTTGTTATCAATCTTGTTCTCGCTACCGGTCGTCGAGGTCGAGAGGGCCACGCGTCCTCTTTCGATGGCAGTGCGGAATAGAGATTCTCGGAATTCGCCATCGTTCACATTCAGCTGCAATACCACGAACAAATACGATATTGAGTACGCCGCTTTGCTGCCAGCATATGAAGTAATAATAAAGGAAGCATATCAAAAAACTGTCAACATCACTTACCATTGGTGTGCCATCGCCAATCCATATATTCGATACATCCTCCTCCATACGTTGTGCAACCACCCTTGCTCGCCATATGACAACACCATATATCAATGCCGCTGCTGCTGTAATGGAGACGATTATGGAGACGTCGTTCTTGCCGCTGCTCTTCATCTTTGGGCGGGAACAGCTCGTTGATGCCATGACAAACCCCAATAAAGCGCAAGCGCATAGCGGTGGACGGATTCACTAACGGAGAGCCGGCCTCCCACTCGTCCTCATATTCCCAGTGGATCTGTCACCCACGTCGTTGACAGCAAAAAGCGACGTGCCAATTCCGCTGGGAGATTTTTTGAAAGTAAGTATGTTGGATTTTTTATCCTCGTCATTGGGATGCAGTATTTTTATTTTTAACGCGTTCGGACCGATCGCCCCGCCCAGACTTGGACGGATTATAAAGCTTTCACGCTTCTACTCTCCACTCTCAGAATAATATTTATACCCATCCATATCTATAGGCTCCGATTCACGATGGCACACTCATCTGATGCCGGTAAATTCGCTGCCATCTTTGCTGCCGAATTATTTGCATCGTGTTCGCCGCTTGGAAATAATCCATTCGAACGCGTCGAAGAGGCAATGAAGAAAAAGGACCATGGTACGAAGGAGTTTATGTTGGGGCATTACCTCGTAGCGGCCAAGTCGTACAAGAGCGCTGCAGGACTCGTTACGGGCTCATGTCAAGAACATACGAAAGATGTGCACATCAACAACGAAGTTGAATACGATATTTACATCAAATGTTGGGGGAATGCCGCATTGTGCTACGTCAAGGAAAAGTTATGGAATGATGTCATCTTCTGTTGCAATAAGATCCTCGATGTATATCCAAAAGAGATCGAGACGAATGTCAAACTAGTCTATCATCGTGGATTGGCAAACGTGAACATGCACAATTGGAGGGAGGCCAAGGCCGATCTCCACGCGGCATTGGCGATCGATGGTACGAACAAACACGTCCGAGAGGCAATGACGCAGCTCAAGGTCAAGATTGCCGAATTTAATTCAAAGGAACGGTCACAATTCGGTGGCATGTTTACCAAAGTTTGCATGTACGACGAGAAGTCGTTCAACTTGGTAAATGTACCAATCAATAATGGTGATGAGCTCACTAATTTTCCGGATACTGTCCTGGCAACCGTGGCACAATACCTGACCAAGACGGAACGCGCACTCGTTGCCGTGGCAATGACAGCATCGTCGTCGGCTTGGAGTGAATCCAATTGGCAGAAACGTCCGAATATCGCAAGTCGGGTCATGATAGCAGCCAAACCGTTGACGACCGAGAGTACAAAGTACAATTACCGGTTGCAGAGGTCATATGATTGGGACTTCTTTGATTTCAGAGATATTAACGAATCCTTAGCGAGGAAACTGTCAGATGAGGACGTCGGTGGAATACTCGTTTGTATTGATGCAGTACACACAATCAAGGACTTCAAGTTGACAGGTCTGTTCAATATCGTCGGTCATGGATTAATGCCACTTCGTGGATCAAGGTTGTTGGAGCACTTAGACCTGAATCCTGGGTTGCTAGAGCCTTTGAGATTGGACCCCGGTGGTGGTGCCATCACTGAGATGAGTGGAATTCTGGCTGGATTCAAGCATTATTCATTACTATCGGAGGAGACGGTCGTCCCAATTCTCGATAGTATCATTACCGTCGAGGGTAGCTCGTTGAAGCAGTTGAATCTTCCGAAGAAGTGGCGTGTGAATAAACTCCCACTCCTCACACAGTTCTTGACTAGGTACAATCGTGCTTTGAATCGGCGTGAAATAGCATGCTCTATTGATGGATGTACTTCAACTTGTCGACATGTGGGTGACTCACCGTGGGTTCCTCGGATTGCAAGGCATGACGGGATGTACGGTGTCCAACAGCATAGTTGCTACCAATGTCACGATCGCTTTTGTGCAGAGCACACTGAAGACATGACGCCATTTGTTTGCGAGATCTGTGAACTAACTCACTGCATGGATTGTAATCCAACGAAATTGTGTGAGTTATGCAACATTGTTGCTTGCCAGGAATGTGTTGATACGTCTACTTGCGAGATTTGTGATAGAGCTCTATGTGATAACTGCTGCCCGACCTATTACTGTAATTTTTGTGATGATGTGCGTTGTGATGACTGCTCTCCTCGATTGTATTGTGTAAAACAAGGCTGTTACAAATATAATTGCAGTGAATGCATGGCAGAGGAAGTTAGCGGTTTTGTGAGCGATTGTCCCGAGTGCCCAAATCGTATGTGCGGGTGTCACCTAGTACTTGATTTACATAGCCACGGCGGCGATGGGTATTGTGAAGACTGCCGTGACAGGGCAATTTCATTACTGAAGCGAGCAAATAGGGACATTCTTGAGAGGTTGCATGGGTGGGAGTCGGCGTGTGGTTATCAGGACAGGTTCGAGATTGATCTGGAGAGTAATGATTTCGTCCAGCTCTACGCTGAGCACACGAGGATGAAGCAACAGTGGGATCAACTCTCTACTACAATTACTGCAGAGCAGAGGAAGCAGACACGATGCCCTCAGTATCTGTTTATTCAGGAAGTCCACACTGTCGCAGTTTGAGGTCTGCACTCTTGCATAGAAATTTATGGGAGGAAGTTAGTATCAGTTCATGGTGTGTATGGAACACATTAAGAAACATTGGTTCATTAGACTTTTAGAATTCTAGATGCAATAGTTTGATGATAAGATCTATGATTTAGTACATAATCTATACTACAAGTAACACAAATACAGTCAGTGATCATATGTCGTCTTCGTCTTCATCGTCATATTCTTTGGGATCTATGAATTTTGCCCAAGGGCTAGCCTCGTCTGGCGTTCCATCAAATACACTGAAGCGAAGTTGTGATGGGCGCTTCTGAACTGTATTGCTTAACGTTATGTGTTACAAAGCTGTTGGAGTTATACCAATACATAATATTGAACGATAAAATTTACGACTCCATGTTCAAACTCAGTATTAGCCAATCGGCAATCACAACAAAAGCTGCGTATTGATTGCGTACAGGTCCATGTCCTGCATTACAAAACTTGAGTGTTAATACAAAGGCACAATTAAGATAAAAGAAAAAAAAAGAATTTGTGGCTATGATCCTCATATCCATCATCTACTGACGACAGTTGCGCATGCAAACAACCCAATCTACATATTAGCTGACTTATTAAAGATTGCTCTAAATAGGGATAAATGTGATAATTGTAGCTAGTTTTGATAATATCGTATAGCTATTATAGCTAGCCTTGAGCTATTAATGCTTCACATTCAAAATTGAGATGCAATGAAAACATAACAGAATAAACCGCACTGTCGAAATCCCTGCAGCATACGGTTGTAACCTTTCGTTTCAGCGCTGGCCTGTCACAGTATCCTGTATGTTGTCTTTAATATTCTTCAACTGCTCAATCATTTTTTCGTACGCTGATGTAACACTTTCCTGTATACGATTGGGTGGGAACATGCTAAACCGTGAATCACTACTTAATAGTGCTTTCCCATCCGCATCCGTACCCGTCCATACAACAAACAACTTTAAATCACATATCTTACTCCCACTTGCCGCAAAGCCTAGACACTGTTCACGAGTTAGATAGCAGCCTTCGACGGGTTGTTTGGCTTGTTCGGCACTCGCCACACTTCCATCGAAGTTGTATGTGTTTAATTGACATTCGGACCGTTCACAGAATCCACATGCATCATCCCACGTGATACCTATTACGGAACCTTTATCCACCTCAATAATTGCAGTCAGGAATGGGTATATCCTTTGTAATGGACTATCGACATACCGTCGAAGGAAGGATAGTCTGTAATAAGAAAGATAAAATTGAATATTGAGTTTAGAATAAGATGGGTTATTACGGGTCACGTTTTGTTTTTTAGGGTTTTTTGTTTTTTAACACTACTTACGATGACTGAGATGCAGCGAAGATATGTGTAGCACCGCTTTGCGCCTTGAGTGCACTAAATGCTAGTAGGGATTTATAGCAGATTTGAAGTAGAAGAATGAATCAGGAAGGAACAAAACATGATTATTCTCTCCTTATTCGAAGACACTGAACCCAAACACGATACTACTCACATCCTGGAATTTCATAGCTCGTGAATTCATCTGCTGTCAAAGTTAGACTAAATCGCTTGTAGCTAATATTATCATTCCAATCCCCATCAGGCCCAACGAATAGACACACCGTCGTTGGGTCACCTTTGCGGACAATGCTCGTCAGTGAAGGGTTACGTGGATCAACACAGTCAAAGAATGATGATGATGTTGATGATTGCAAATCTCGACGTTCATCTTCGATGATGACGACGCCGCTGCCTTGTGATGATAAAATTAGAGGTAGTAATAGACCGCTCGCGAGGTAGAACGACTGCATAAAACGTGATAAACGCGGACAATAGACCATCGTCATGACTGCGCCAACGCTCCTCTTTTGTGTTGTTGGTCGATTTGGCGGGTTCAAATGGCGGGATGTACGAAGACAATAACACAAGTCCTCCCCACAGCGCCCAATCCCTCAAACTACACCAACACCTTGGTCTTGGCATTGTACATGCATGGAGCAACCTGCTGATTCTGAATCTACTCAATTTTTGTCATCATCCCGAAGAACTACTGTTACTCTTGTCCATTACCCAGAGACCAGTGGATGCATTGCAGCTTAGAGATCCCTTCATTAGAATGTAAACAATCTACCTGGTATTCTACTACATAGAGGTAGATCTAAACGCTTGGGTCACTAAAAGACGCCTCAAGTGTTGAAGAGAAACCTGATAAATCGTATTTGGGTACCCGAAATATTTTTTTATACAATTTATGTATATATAAATTTGAGATGAGTGAAAAGCCCGTATGGCGCAGTGGTAACGCATCTCACTTGTAATGAGAAGATCCTTAGTTCAAATCTGAGTGCGGGCTAACTTTTTTTCAGCGTGTGATTCCTGCGAGAACGGGTTGTTGCACCAATAGCTGGAAGAATTGAGAAATCCGAACAATCTGGCGGCTATCAGGCTCAGTGATTGAGTGGAAGGCACCTGCGATGCGTGAAAGTTTTGTTTAGGTTGCCTAATAATTTATGTGCTTTCTACCATTCAACAATGTTTAAATATCATTTGGATCAGCACCCTTTGCCTTACTCTTCCACCAAATTGGAATGTCCGCATCAACACTCCAAGGCCTTCCAAATCCAGTAAGGAGAGTAATCAAGCGTTGTTGCAACCTCAACTTGATATCCCCAACAGATGCATTCCCCATATCTACTCCCGCCCCCGCAAGTAAGCCATAAATAGCTCCGGCCCCTTTTGTATTGCCCTCAAATCTATCAAGTGGATTACTCAAACATGTGTATCTTATCTTCCCCTCTGGATTCCAATGTATACTCATAATGTGCGTTGGCAACTGGAGTGGAGTATTCGTTGGAGGGAGCTCAGTGGGACCAATTTTCACACTTACGGTATTCGTCCCCTCCCAACGTTCGAAGAAGTAGCATCGGTATGGATTGTCAGGGTCAATAGTAAATCCAAACGGACGCGTTTGTAAATCAGGATATGCTGCTTGGATGTTAAAGCCCTGGAAAGCATATCAATATTTGTCCAATTATAATCATAGAAGTTAATGCAATGTGATGAGAGCCATTCATAAATTAGATGTGAATTGTAGTAACTTACCTCGGAAGTTTTACGCACATCTTCTCCTGTTATTGGACCCACAATTGGTCCACGAAAAATGTAGTCATCTGCATAGTAGGTCATAATTGTGTCAAAGTCTTTAACATTCGCATATTCGATCGTCTTAGCAAGGACGTCAAATGTAGGTGGTTCATCATACTCTAAAACATCAAGCCAGCTTTCGGTCTTGACTTGTGATGGAGGTGGTGGTGGAGCAGCAGCAGTAGAGGATGAGGACTTCTTCTGTTGTTGTAAAAGAGGTGCGAATTGAGCAAATGCATTAAAGGCGTCCACCACGTGGAGTGATACCACCAACAACACAACACCGAATCGAATAGACAACATCATTGTCGCCCTTTTTTGGATGACGTTATTTGGCGGGACATGATGTTCCTCGCCCTCGCCTCGAGGTTTAGCCTCAGCGTCTCGGCGGGAAGCCAAAAGAGGACCATCCACGAACCGGAAGGGAGAAATGAGTCGCGCTTCTCATCAATAAGCAAAAAATAGTAAATGAAATCTAAACGTCACTATCGTTAAGTATATTTTGTCACTATTTGGACAAACACTGTCACTATTCGGACAAACAATCTGTAGCAGGGGTAGAGCTGAAATGATGTTGATTTTATGGATAGTCCAGATCAATATCGCAATTCACAGCTTGGGGGGAGTTTGATATGGTGTTAATTTGTCGGCTTTGTGTGAGGATGATTGAGTCTGCAGTGCTTTTTGCACTGTGAACTAGTAGATATATCCACCAGTCCTGCATAAAAATAAGAGACAACTAAATGAGAGCAAAGTGTGGTTCATTTACGAAAGTTGTATCAGTTTACACAGCTTGGGTTGTTCGGGATGAGATCAACTTAATATTTTTGTTGCAGATAAATATGTAGATAACTCCTCTGAGAAAAGATTCGAGTGGTACTTTTTGAATTTCTTTGACACACACAGGTCCGATATCATATCATCTTTCTATTAACTCTGCCAGAGACTTTCAAATCCTCACCCCTATTATTCCGTATCACACTCTCATTGTCCATGAGTAGAGTTGCAAAATCCTCTGAACGGAGTGCCTCAATTTGGACCGCCGCTGCCATAACATCAAGCGTACCCTCAATGGTTGATCGTTGTAGACTAAGCGTGGCGTTATGATATGCATATATCCCACGCACACCTGAATTCGTAATGGTGCAATTAACGAGTGAAACATTTGTATTACCACGAGTACAGATACCATGTAGTGCACAATTGTCAATTGTTGTGTTAATAAGGTTTAGTCGGGCATGACCGAAACACACGATACCACTTCGACCACAGTTCTCAATACGACAGGTTGACAGGGATGCCACTGACCGTTGGACGAGCCAAAGACCATACCCCAACTCACTTGTTATTGTACAGTTACGTAACTGGACATGTGACTTGCCTAATGCAAATATGGCACCACCCAATTCACGCTGTAGCAGCCGTGTCGACGAGGACAAATGTGTTACATTACAATCTTGCAAATTGAGACAGGATCGATTACGTGATAGTTTAAAGAGTGTGTGACAGTCACTGACTATCGTGCCAGGACCATGGATTGTGAGAGTCGCGCCCGCTGGTAATACAAACTCTGTCCGCAAGCATAATGTTCTACCATGCAACTGTACTACTCGACCAGTTCGTATGGCAGCGTATGCAAGTCGTGAAAGTGTCGGAGTGTTGAGTAGATGATGATGAACGTCGTCGTCCTCTCCTTCCTTGCTGCAATGGCGGCCAATGACAAATGACAATCGACGACCCGATGTTTTGCCCGTCGCAAGCGAGTATGTAAGTGAAAGTGTTGTTATGATGTGAGGCAATGATAGTAGTAACAGCAGAAGCAGCAACCGTACCAACAGCGCCATGCACACGAGTCTTTCAAGCGCTTCCCGCCTAATCGATATATTTGTTTGCTTTCCTCATGAGCCAACAATGCGAGCAGAATCCACTAAGAAAGCATCGATAATGACGAACGGACCTACCGAGTTTAAGATTGGTACGCACATAAAGGTAAATATGGCCAAGGTACATGACATTGCGATATGTCCCCGGGGTCAGTGACAGCGTATGATACACGGATATTGCATCGTGGTTCGTGGTGAGCCCAATCAGACTCCTAATGCTGGCTGATCGGACACTTACTTGTACCTTCAATTCAGCCGCATTTGGTACTGTGACACGCTCAATCCATGAATGTATCGTTTAACGTCGTGCGCAAGGTGGAATCGAACCACTGGGCCGCTAAGCCCCTACAGGTTTGAAGCCTGCACCCACCACCAGGCAGGGTCATGCACACTGTCAGGAAAGGAGTGATCGAACCACGACAGAGAGGAGGATGGCTTGATCGAATGGACGCCGATACAAACGAAAACACAAGGATCTACAGTTCTGGATTGAGAACCTGCCGACAGAGCAGTTCTGGATTGAGAACTACTCCTAACGCAGAGTAGGAGCCCTTGCTCAAAGGGCAGAATAGAGGGTTGAAGTAGGAGAATGAGCTTCGGGTCTGCAAGAAACCCTTTGTCACATTCTACTTCTGTCAGGTGCGCAGTGGAAAACGCAATTCTTGCCAATTGGAGTGATACGGGTAGGAGAAGGAGGAGCTTTGGGGAGGAATTCCCTTGTCACCTCTCTTTTTCTACGAACTACCGTATACACGCTCCAAATACCACCCAATGTTATAGCGCAGACAGGGCAGTTATTGACCTGCCAGAGGGATTTGGTGCTACGTGTGCAATCCTTCACATCCTCTCCCTAACATAATTACTGGGTGGGCAATGCATTCTCATTCTTGCTCGCCGTTGGGATTCGTGAATTGGTAGAGGAGGAGCTTCGGGAGTGGTGTATCCCCTTGTCGCCTCCTGCAGACACATGTTCACACGCATGTACACACAACCATGCGTCTCCCAAAACAATAACTACTCGTTGGAGTAATGGCAGAGCTGCATTTTTTTGTTGCCATGAGAGGTTTCGTGCCAAAAATCACTCTCTCCCCTATGTTAGGTTGCTGAACTCGTGGTGCCATGCCCCCCTTTCAAACTCATACACAATTAATTATTTAGAAGAAAAGTCCCCGTAGGTACTATGAAGATCGTGTCTCCAGTAGTTCATTTCCTAATTACAATGATGTGCTGATGAAGGGAACGGATGAGATTCCCACTTCGACACACTATTTATAGTCTCACTAATAGATGTCCCAATATGGAAGACATGGGATGATATTTTGTTGATGATACGGCGACTAGACATTGTCAATATTGCTTTACAATGTTTCAAGTAGATGCAGTAAGACACGTTTGAGTTCGTGCATTTGTCTTGCGACGGATAAATTGATACACAATGATGTACTGATTGACTTTCTTGTTGAGTAACGATGATGGTTGTAATGAGGAGCTGCTGTGCGGTGTAAGCTTCTCCTCCATTATCGTGGCGTCATGTTACGCCTTATTCCCCCACGGCCTGCACCACGGCCTCCTCCCCTTCCACCTCCCCTATTGTTGCCACCACCACCACGTCCTCCATTCGTGGGAGCGTTGAAGACTGGGGCCTTGGGAGGTGTGTTCGTAGTAGGTTTCGAAACGAAGGATATCTGCATTTGCATTCCCTTGGGAACTTTGAAACCAAAGTCCTTCATGGCACGTGCTGCTGCACCAATAGCCTGCTGAGAAGGGGCAGTAATTGCTACTACACCACCACCTCCTCCTCCCGCATTGCCACCACGGGGTGCCCTAACCCCCGCAAGAGCACGTGCCTTTGCCCGGACTGACGCCGGAGACGGAGCAGTAACACGCGCACCACGTCCACGAGGTACTCCCCCCGCACCACGATTACCACGATTGACTTGTTTGTCCACCTCCATGGCATTACCCTGCAGTCCGCGTCGTGCGGCCGCGCCAACGGCACGCTTGGCCTTGTTCTGACCCGTGGCCTTGGCGGCTAAAGCGTCGGGGTTCTTATTCCCCGCTGGCTTACGCCTTGGATTGGCCTTGCGTGTAGTCTTGATGATATCATCTGAGGAGTAAATGAAAGAGAGAGAAACAAGGAATGAGTAATAAATGGGGCCGGTATGGGAACATACAATGGGGCGTCGATCATCGCAGGAGCGAGTAATATTCCACGTCGACAATAAACCATCATCATCGCGTCATAACTTACCTAATGCCATGTCCATCTTGGCCGCGCCGGCGACAGCTGTGGATGATCCAATGTTGAACGACATGTTCGTACTGATGACGAAGATGAATGAGCCCTGCGTTGAAAATTTAGATGTACTACTTAATCTTCGTGTGTCTATTTTCTATTTTACATTTCTACATCTAGTGAGTTATTACAATAAACCAACAATTTGGTCGCGAGGCAACAGGAAGTCATAGTGATCAAAGAAAGGCCCACGAATTTCTTGTCTGAACGACACACAAAAGGTGAAGGTTATTATCTTCGTACTGCGAAGTTTGATCAGGGCTAATAAAGTAGTGATTGATTTGCACTGTAGAATGAGATAATACTTTGGAACGTTAGGTATTTACGACATGATTTTGCCATCCATTTTCACTTTGGTATTTTAGAATATCCCTAATAATTCATGGCGGCGAAACGAACCTCTTTGACACAGTAGAGTGTAGTAAAAGGTAGATCCTATCGTCCGACATTGACGATGCCACCCCGTCGTATTGGAGCCCGAGGTGGCAAGATCGTCTATAACGCTGGAGATTATGTGGAGGTGAGTTTTTTGTCTCGTCATTTCCTTATTTTTTGTGTGACGTTGCGGCATCTCGGGGGTCGTCATTCATGATAAATGATACACTGCATTCTACAATGATTCGTTCTCCTTACATTTTTTAACTCTCGTCTACAGTACCAATACAAAACAAGCACTGTTACTGGTAAACTTAAAAAGAAGTTGACAAGCGGTCACGGCGTAAAACCCGTCTGGCTAGTTAAGCCCTCCGACAAACGTCGCAAGGATGAAGACATCGCCGAGGCGATGCTTGGGAAGATCATCACGGCCGAGGAGGCCACGTTCAATCGCGCACCCAAGCTGAAACCACCAAAGACTGGTGGACCCAGTGGTACTGATGGAGGTGTACGTGAAGCTGTATCTCCCTCCTCGAGCAACACACAAACTTCTGATCCCAGTGTGGACGCTGGGTCCAAACCGGCCGGGGTTGTAAGAGGGAAACGTAAGAGTGAAGAGTCCGATGAAACCAGTGGCATTGACAGAGTCAAGAAGGCAAAGAGGAGTGTTACATTCGTCTCTCATGAGTCCAACACAACTACTACTACGAACGCTTCGAGAAAGAAACCAGCAGTGACCAAGGTAACACCAAAGAATGCCAAGAAAGTCAAGTCTACTCGTATCGGTACTCGTTCGTCAGGAGAGATCGCCACAATGCCAGAATTACCTCCTCCCGTGAAACGGAGTAAGAATATCAAGAAAGTAAAGTCTGCGAAGAAGGAGGAGGCATATAAAGTTGTGAAGATGCTAACTGGAACATTATATTTGTACCGTGGTGATCGTCCCCGGGCAGAATTCATTCGTTTCAAATAATCATCGCAGACTTGATGTATGCCCTGCTGCTGCTACTGCTCTGCTGCTGCTGTTTCTTGCCGATTCTATTTTAGGTGTCTGGCAGAATTGTGTCGTTAATAAAATACTAGATAGATGTTTACATTCATGCATTATATCTGCCCACGAATTGTCCGAGTGACATTTAATGTGCAGGGCTTTCGAAAACCAACTATAAATTGCGTCATTGGCAATTGTTGGAATGTTATCATCTAATTAGTGACGCTCTGATTGCATAACCGTATAGAAAAAAACGATTTCAACGATTTATTCCAATGCAACTATCTGGTTACTTTCATTATCATTTACTCTTACTCGTCTTACATCAATAATATGAACGCCACGTGAGAATCACGTGGTATGAAAAACCAAGGAAAGACTTTCGCAAGTCCTCCTGCGAAATAGTACTACTTGAATCTCACAAACTCCGCCCTTGGTCGATCACCACGATACATATACAAAGTCCCAGTCAACATTTTAACGATTGTAACATTATCATCCTTCTTCACCTTCTTCACACGCTTAATACCTATTTTCCTCTTGCTAGGGAGCTCTGGTATGATTTCTGCGTCACCTGATGAACGAGTGCCAACACGTCGTCCCCCCTCACCAACACCTTTTGAAGTATCCTCCTTCGTACCCTGTATCGTCTTACTTTTCTTCGACCCAGAGGTAGTTGTGTTAGATACCTCCTCCTGTGAGAATGTAACAGTATTACGTTGTTCCTTGTTCGCTCGATCACTACCGCTATTGTTGGTACCATCAAACTCGTCGCGTTTGCGTTTGCCCTTCCCACCGGCGTTGGAATTGGAATCGTCGCTCAGATTAGTGGGTGAACCATGACTATTACTCGAGGATGGTGACGATCCACGTCCACCATCAGTACCACTGGATCCACCAGTTTTGGATGATGGTTTCAGCTTGGGTGCGCGATTGAACGTGGCCTCCTCGGCCGTGATGATCTTCCCAAGCATCGCCTCGGCGATGTCTTCATCCTTGCGACGTTTGTCGGAGGGCTTAACTAGCCAGACGGGTTTTACGCCGTGACCGCTTGTCAACTTCTTTTTAAGTTTACCAGTAACAGTGCTTGTCTTGTATTGGTACTGTAGACGAGAGTTAAAAAATGTAAGGAGAACGAATCATTGTAGAATGCAGTGTATCATTTATCGTGAATGACGACCCCCGAGATGCCGCAACGTCACACAAAAAATAAGGAAATGACGAGACAAAGAAAAACTCACCTCCACATAATCTCCAGCGTTATAGACGATCTTGCCACCTCGGGCTCCAATACGACGGGGTGGCATTGTCAATTATGGGTCTCTCTCTCGTGTTCCAAAAGATACCTCAACACTTGTTCTTGTTCGACCGATTTCATCGTATCGTAGAGTTGTTTTGGACACAACGTCCGAGGGCCCACACAGTTTGTTTGTCAAAATAGAAACACGATTGGTAAGAATAGTGACAAAATATACTTAGGGATAGTGACGTTTGGATTTCTTTTACTATTTTTTGCTTATTCATGAGAAGCGCGACTCATTTCTCCCTTCCGGTTCGTGGATTGTCCTCTTTTGGCTTCCCGCCGAGACGCTGAGTCTAAAATACCTACGAGGTAAATATTTTTTTTTCTTTTCGTTTCACTTCAATTTTGGAGATTTCTCACTGTCCGAAGTTTTCTGTAGGGCAATCATGTTGGCTACAAAAATGAGGCGGGCCCCGGCCCCCTAGAAATCCTATCGTACCCGCCTCCGCCACCTCACAAAGATACCATCCATCAAGAGGCACCGTGTTGTAATCCTGTATCATGGACCCAGAGATCGCGCCACGTCCCGATGAGTGGACACCACCGGAGAAGATTGAACATTTACCAGGCAACAAGTTCGCGTCGATTAATCAGCCCACAGCTGGTCCGCGTACGAACGCACCCCTGCCCGACACCGAAAAGAGCGTGCAGTTGTACTCGCTCGGTACGCCCAATGGGTTCAAGGTTAGTATATTACTCGAGGAGCTGGGCATTGACTACGATGCTCACAAATTGATATTATGCAATGCGATCAGTTCACGTCGGGCTTTTGTCAAGTGAATCCAAATAGTAAAATTCCAGCAGCAATTGATAAAGACGGTCCCGGGCAAGCCAATACATTTATTTGAGTCAGCGGCAATCATGCTCTACTTTGCTGATAAGGCCAATCAGTTCAATTTCTCGACAAATGCACGAGCACGACAGGAAATGATACAATGGCTAATGTTTCAAATGGCAAATCAAGGACAAATGACTGGAAACTTTGGTCATTTCTTTGCGTACGCACCAGATGACAAGTGTGAAACACGATTATGGTGTGGCACGGTATGGTATGGAGGTACAGCGACTTTTTGACGTAATGGATAAGCACCTTGATGGTAAGGCATACTTTGTCAATGACGAGTACTCTTTGGCGGATATGGCACTCTTTCCTTGGTTCAATCAGCTACGTACGGGATACAAGCACAAATGTGGCTTGGCGCCGGCCACTGTCCTTTCGATTGACAGATACAAGAACTTAAATAGATGGGCCGATATGCTGCTCCAGCGTGAGGTGGTACAGAGGGGGATGCAGGTTTGCAGTTGGGCGAATGAGAAGACGAAGCCGTGGCTGAAGGATTGAGGTATATCGATATGGACTCACAAACGCGAAAAGTGGTATGACCGCGGTTTGTTTTCTTTGTACAGATGTGAGAAGTAAAGACCTATTGGACAAACATTAATTCCATGGCCTTTTTACTCATTACTTTCTAGTACCATATTGATCTACTTCCTGACTCGTCATCGTACTTGGTGCGCCAAGAACCATTTAACGTGCCGTTTCTTTACAGACTCCCTCTTAAGCTCATATTCGGCACGAAAGTCAGCATCATACTGGGCCTTGGTCTTCCTCTTGCGTTTTGGCACCTCGCTCGCGTTGGCTGCTTTTCCAATTGGATCGGCCTTGCTCTTGTCCTTTTGCTCCGTGCTCGCGTTGTTGGCCTCAGCAATGTTCGCGATACGAGCGTAAATTCGTGGATACAACTGATCATCTGACTTGTTCACAGTCATGAAGGGTACGGAGGCATACACTGATCCACGGATATAGAAGGCTAAGTCGCCTTGTGAAACTCCCAGAGTCAAACAACGACAGACCGCCTCGCGACACTCGTGGTTTTGTTTACCCTTAACATTCGGCCAAAGATTGGCTACACCTCTGACTGCCTCGAGTGCAGTTGGTGATAGTTGATCTTGCAGAGCGTCGAACGCATTTGATACGGACATAAATCCTATGAGTGGCATGTGTTGTTGTTGATGTCGATCTGGAAAGTAATAATATTATGAACCAAGAGCATGTTTGCGCTACATCACAGCATAGCAGTTACACTTCGGTGATTTTTTCGGCGAGCTCTGCGACTCATTTCACATTTAATCCTCGTCGTTTACGGGTCTTGGCATCAAGTATGTTTCAGAAAGATGAGCAGCTTCTCTAGATATAATCAATGATGCATTAAAGTTGTTTCCTTTAGACTTATACATGTGTTATGGTACACCAACTCCCGTCCATACAAATGGAAACCTCCCATTGAATGTCACCACGCGATTATTAACTCCCCCCATTCGCTTGTGCGACGATATTCATCTTCTCGCCTGAGGTAAAGAAGAAAAAGCATCATGATGAGAGGAGTTAGCTTATTGATAATGCCCGAACTTTCGCACATGAACCATTCGGTGAAGATGAGGTCGATTGCAAAGTAGGACAGCAGAATCTAACACCAAGACACATCTTTCAACTTACACTCTACTTGCACAAGCCGTTGGTTTAAACGATCATTGTTGTCTCTCAGATCTTCGTTCTCCATCAGAAGAGTCTCAAGCTTTTTACTCAATTGCATTATCAATTTTGAGTCATTAGCCTGGGTCTTGTCTTTCTCAGCACATAATGCCATCGATTGTTGAAGCTTTCCCCGCAATGTTAGCAGCTCGTCTTCCTTTTCTTTCATGTCGTTATTTCCCTGAAGCATAGTGAGGAGTAGACGATCATAAATCTCTCTCTCGTTGTTGATAAGTTCATGAATATCAGCAAGAGGTACCATGATGTCTTGGCCACGATTTTTGAATGGATTAGGCCCGGAATTTGGAGCCGATCCTGGCATTCGTCTTCCAGGCTGCGCTGCAGCAGCAGGAGTTTGAATCTGGGATATGCTGACTCCCTCGTGAACTTGCAAGTCGGCAAGAACCCCGCGCAGGCCAATAAGAAGATCATTACGTGTTGTTCGAGCCTTCAACCGGAGGAAATATGACCTCGATGATGCCATAGGCGTTGCTGTTGCTTTGATTGTCAAAAATAAGCTACTTTGCATGTTTTCTGATTTCACCTTCGATGAGCTTCCTTTCTTATTTGTCGAAGATGGAAGATCCGCGTGATCAAAGCCAACGCATCCTGCCTTCACCTCCAAGATATCGTTTAAAGGCAATGGCTCGTGAGCAGCCTTGTCGCGTCTTCTTCCCAAAGCCTTACTCAAATATCCGCCAGTAGAATTAAAAGTTAAGACAGTTTGCACGAGCAAATCACCACGACGATGAAGCTTTAATGTCATAGAGCTCGACTTTATCACGAATTCTTCTCCAGCTGAACCGCCAACCTCAGATGTCTTATTAAGCTGCCAAACGGTGACATCAATCCCCTCCTCCAATAAAGAATAAAACTTTTTAACCTTGGACTCAAACGCACGGACCTCGTCACTGTGTAATAATTGAGTCGTTACAAATTTTGTTGAGATGATTAAGAAATAAAAGCATTGATAAGGTTCATTTGATGCCGCAGCTCTACTCACCGAAGTCCCTCTTCTCTCTCCTTCCTACTTGAAACATCGTGTTTCCATCCAGCACCTGCAACCTCTGGAGCCACCTCTTCGCTTTCCGTACCGGCGAACCCTCTCATAATGCTTGGGAAATATTCGTTTATCATAGACTTCGCTCCCTCCACCACCCCGTCGACAGCTGTCTCAACGGTTTCACTGTTAATGGGTCCAACCACAAACAATACAAGTCGCCAAAAACAATTTTAGATATAATATATTGATATGAAGCTACATAAAAAACAGATACTGATTTCGCTCGACTCCAAGTCAACGAAATCCAGGGATAGCTTTATTGAAATGAAACTTCACAAAGCAATCTCCTTTTAGGGCGATTTAGTTTTGATAAAAACCAGGGATCCCCGCAAATGCTACGCGGTTTGGACTGAACGAGTCACCAAGCGCTAGCAATTCAATTCTGACAGAATTGACACCAACGTAATGCAAGCGAAGCACGTTGCCAATGCCGAATAACAGAGCAATGATTGCACACGCCAGGAGGAATACAAGTCTAAAAATGATGATGCCGAACAGGAAGCAACACGACCAGTTAGAACAAATACCCATTCCATATCCAATGCGTGAAGGGTTGGAACATGTGCTTCGATCATTGGCCAGAAATGAATTCTTTATTCGCCTACGAGCTTCTCCAGCCCATGACACACAGTTGAAATGGAATGACACGACACACTTGACTTAAGAGTCCTTATCATAATCGAAATAACGTACCTCATATGTGGTTCTCCCATGTCACTTTGATATTCACTTCCAGAAATCTCACTGAGATTATCCGAGATTGAAATATCAGTTGACGCAGTAAAGTCCGTTAGACCCTTGTCTGTCATAGCCGCCCGAAGACTCTTCACCTCCATCCTCGCGGCCCGACTGATCTTACGTTCCTCTGCCAGCTGTTCTTCCAACCTTGCGACTTCTGCGCGATGATGAGCCAATGCCTCGGGGGTGATGGTATGACCGATGATAACACCTTCCACAATTGGTTGAGCAGAGATTGCAGCGCCAGTAGAGTCTGCTCTTGAGTGTGTTTTCGCTGCATCTTCCATACGACCAAAGCTTGAACCTTTTCTCGAGTGTGTTTTGTGGTGGACGGGGTCTGGACTCACTGGGGCCTGAGCAACCAATTCCTTTTGGTACTGGAGATCCTCTGAGAGCCGTTGATTGCTTGTCTTCTGCACGTTCAGATCGTTCTCCAACTTCTTCACATTTTCTTTTTCTTTCTCCAATTCTGTCTCTAGATGCTTAATACGAGCCTCCAACCGATCGATTTCCTTCTGCTTCTCTGCGATCGCTTTCTCCCCCTCCTTCTTGCCCGCGTCACTGGCTGCCTGTGCACTCAACATGGCCCTAAGACTGGCCATCTCCATCTTGAGCTTTTCGTTGTTCTCCTTGAGCTTGCCCATATCTTTCTGAGCAAGTTTGAGTTGGGCGAATTCCTTCTTCGCAATCTTTCGCCGAATACAACATTGCAGTGCAACAGATGCCGACTTGAGCTTCCTGAAGGCACAGCTGCGAACTTTCATGCGCTGATATGACTCAATCTTTGTGGCAGCGTTAACCTTACGAACATTTCGTCCACGATATCCAGCCTGGAGACGAACCACGCCACGACGAGCTCGGTTGTACTTACGTCGTTTGACCTGCATTCGGAAGGTGTTAGTAAGAAGCAAACTGGCCTGAGCACCACGAATTTTCCACCACCTGGCCCGTCCCAAGCACCCACGATACCATCTCTGAAGGGTAAGAGCTGAATCGCATTGATCCATGAATGTCCTCTGTTGACGCAAACCTCTCATCCAACTCTGGAGCAGGGTTATAGAAGCATTCTGGTGGAACACACGATGTTGCTCCAGCTTATCATGTGGGCCCTTCCTCATACATACTTTTGTCAAACCGAGTTGCACGTCCGATTTCGGGAAGACCATCGGTTCCGGCTGTCTTTGGGCCATACGAATCTTGTTCGCACGGGATATGCTCCCATCGCTCTTCGCGTAACTGACTGGTTTTGCGCCCTCTTCCAATACAATGTCCATGAACTTGATACATAATGCTTGCGGCGACATATTCTGATCCTCCATGCTCCAAGGTAGTACACTTTCGGGGACCGAAGGAAGGAGCATTCGATAGCGCTTGAAGAAGCCGGCGTGGTCCAAGCGAACAGGGTATCCCATACGAGCGACGCGTACCGCCTCCAATACACCACCGTAACGTAATTGCTCCGTGAGACGCTTGCGAGTCAACAACTTCGGTTTGGCCGCGTCGTTGGGCTTTAGACACCTGATGTAGTGTGGATCCGTGGTCTCGATCATTGCAATGAGGCTGTCAAGTTGAACTTTGAATTGCTGGCTGACGGTCTTTTGCTTTGAGGCACCCCCCTTGTCAGAGTCCTCAGACTGGCTCTTTTGGACTGCATAAATCTCCTTGATCAAGACTGAGGAGTCTTCCTCAAACAGCGATTGGGCAGTCAAAGGGATTTCGTCACGATTCTTTTCAAGGAAATTAGTCTCCGCATTATAAGCCACGTTGCCGGCGAAGTGACGGACACAGAAAATGAACTTGACCTGCTGCATCTTTGTCGCACTGTATCGAGTATTTTCCGAGATTTCCTGATTCTTCTCGGGGAGGTAGGTCTGATTTAACTTATTCGCCCAGTTCTTATCATTACCGCGCTGTCCCAGCTTACATTCGTCATCTAGCAGGGCGAGGATGCCCTTTGGCCGGGACTGGATGGTGTCCAAGCAATCCTGATTGTCCGGGAACTCAATAAAGTCGCACGCGATCTGCTCGCGTTCATACTCCTCCAGCTCGAGTTTGAAGATGAATTTGTTGAACTGCTGCTGGAGGGCTTCATTTGTATAGTTGATGCACAGCTGCTCGAAGGAATTGACGGCAAAGCTCTCGAAGCCGAAAATATCCAACACCCCCGACGATGACCGAATGTCAGAATCATTCTCCCATTTGATACACCCATTAACCTCACTCACGACCCACAAAAACACAGCGCCATACACAGTCTTTGCTAGAGCATCACGAGCGTCGGCAGCTTTGTCCGGCTGAAGAGGAGTACGAATCTTATCCCCTCTCGCCTCAATGATACGGATCGTCAATGCCGTTATCAGCTTGTCGACGTCGACTCCTAGAAGCTTGGCAGCAAACTCGACAGTCGTATTATCCGCAATCGTCGCAATTTCCTGCCCGCTCGGATCCAAAGTTGACTCAAATTTTACCTGCCCCAAATGCAATATGCCCGCAATGATGCTCAACACTTGATCAATCTTTTCTTCCCCCCATCCCATGCTGCGCATCGATTTCAACGTATACTTCAGCCCATCCTCGTCGGAGAATTCACGCAGCTGCGGCGCTCCACCCTGTCCCGTGAGGTGGAAGTAATTGGCCAGTTCGAGCCCTCCCGTTAATCCGTCATGGAAACCATACTTCTTATGCTGTTCATCCGTCGCGCCCCGCAGCAATTGATAGAAGATGTGATAATTCCGCTCGCCCGATGCATGATACCCAATACGAACCTTCTCGAGCAGGTACGTCTGAACCTTGGCCCCCTGCAATATCCCCGCACGGTTAAACCCAAGTTCGATGAACTTACCAAACCTAGACGAGTTGTCATTCCGCAATGTCTTGGCATTACCGAATGCCTCGAGGATTGGATTCGATTGTAGCACACGTTCCATAATACTACCCTCCGGTCCATCCCCGGCACCATCCGCCGATAGTGTGTCAGTATGCGAACTGCCCAATGTAGTGAGGTAGAGCATGACAATCTTCGTCGTTTCTGTCTTGCCGGCACCCGACTCGCCGCTAATGAGGATACTTTGCGATTTGCGTTGTTCGGACATCATTTGACGGTAAGATCGGTCGGCGACGGAGTATACGTGTGGTCCGAGGGTCTTGCCACCGGAATCACCAATGTTCTGTGAGCGAAGGAGTCCCTCCTGACGGTACATTTCGAGGATTTCCTGTATGATGCAGAGGACATGAGGGTGAGTTTCAAGGAATGCGGGGAGTCAGAAATAACGATGATTTAAACAAGAAGTGGACGAGAACGAGACGATGCCATTCTTTTCATACTAATGAAATCGCGACAGAGTATTGTCGCTAAAATTATCCCCCCCACCCCCCCCCCCAAACTCGATCCTCCCCCACACACATGACATGGAGACGGATAACAAAAATGCATCGACGGAAAATAAAACGAAATAATGACTATATTATATCTAACAAACACCTAAACAACAAAACACACTCACCCTGGTATATAACGGCAAACGCTGGAATGGATTCACGGCGATCAATACCGGACCGGTCCACGTGTATATCTCCCCCCGAAAGTACCGTTCGCTCACGGCGTGCAATATCGCAGGCTCGTGCAGGTGCTGGAGCGATATCATGTCGCTATCGGCCCCATCGGCGATGTCGGCATCGGACAACGGCGCGTTGGCGATTTCGACGCCTTCATACCTCGCCCCGTCGTCGTCCTTCGTCGCCGGCAACAGCGGTCGGGCGAACGTCTTGCCCCCGTGGTCGCCGCCGATGTATTTGAGCGATAGGGACGACGGCGCGCGGTTCGTGACCTCGGAGAGTATCCACGGATCGTCGCCCGAGTCGGCGTTGGACCATACTTGCGTCCCGACCTCCATGGCGTCGTTCGTTCGATTCGGTGCTGCTGCTGCTGTGAAATGGCCGTTAGTTCAGGGACTTACGTTGGCAATGACGGCTTTTTTTTTCGCGACTCGATGAAAATAATTGATGCCCCGAGAGACCATCAACCGAGCGAATAACCGAGCAATAAAACTCTCCGACGAGCGAGGCTTCGAGCACGATCGACCGTCTTGACTAACGGGCTCCTAACAATGCGTGTTGTTGCGGAGGTGTGCGTTGAAACACGATCTTGCGAAATATTCGGAGTGTTGTTCTCTCCCGCGCAAATTGATACCTACCGCACAACCGTAAATCTTTGGCGGAGGTGACGGCTTGGTGCACGTTCGCTGAGCAGCAATGACGTCGACGTTGCGCCGCCTTCTTGGTGGTCCGCGGCCATGCGGCCCGTCCTCCTTCTTAACGGCAGGAGATCGGAATCGATTCATACTCGCGCCACGAACAGCAATCGCAATCGACCATCGACGTTCCCTATCGACCTCGCCCGAGGTTGACATGGAATCGATCATGCGGCGTAACATTGGCATATCGGCGCATATCGATTCTGGCAAGACGACGCTCACCGAACGCATCCTATACTACACCGGTCGGATTAAGGCGATACACGACGTGCGAGGGAAGGACGGGGTCGGTGCCAAAATGGATTCCATGGACCTGGAGAGGGAAAAGGGCATAACCATAAAAAGCGCCGCCACGTTCTGTCGATGGAGGGATGCGTTCGTTAATATCATCGATACGCCCGGTCATGTCGATTTCACGATCGAGGTAGAACGCGCATTGCGCGTATTGGACGGCGGCATACTCGTCCTGTGCGGCGTGAGCGGCGTGCAGAGTCAAAGTTTAACGGTCGATCGACAAATGAAACGATATAACGTGCCCCGACTGGCATTCGTCAACAAATTAGATAGACAGGGATCTAATCCGTGGAAGGTGATAGATGCATTGCGGAATCAATTGAAGCTGAATGCCGCGGCCGTACAAATACCCATTGGACTCGAGGACAAGCACGAGGGCGTCGTCGACATTATTGGGATGAAATCGTACATGTTCGAGGGTGAGAAGGGCGTGAATGTTGTAGAGGGCGAGGTCCCACCTGATATGATGGACACGGTACGGGAAAAGAGAGCCGAGCTACTGGAACGATTGGCCGATGTGGATGAAGAGATTGGCGAACTATTTTTAATCGAGGAAGAACCCACGGTCCAACAATTCAAGGAGGCAATACGCAGACGTACCGTATCATGTCAATTCGTACCAGTATTCATGGGATCGGCATATAAAAACAAGGGCGTACAAAAACTATTGGATGGGGTCGTTGACTACCTCCCAGAACCATACGAGAAGAAGAATTATGCATTAAATCGTGCCAAGGATGAAGAGAAGGTAGAGGTTACTGCCAGGAAAGATGATCCATTGCTAGCGCTTGCGTTCAAGCTTGAGGAAACACAATTTGGTCAATTAACGTACGTGCGTATTTATCAGGGAATGTTAAAGAAGGGTAATCCAATAGTGAATGTGAATAATGGGAAAAAGATCAAACTGGCACGCATTGTACGTATGCACAGTGATGAAATGCAAGAAATTGATGAGGCACATGCCGGAGATGTCGTTGCCATGTTTGGCGTGGATTGTCGTTCGATGGATACATTTAGTGATGGTAATATGGATCTAGCCATGAGCACAATGTTTGTACCTGAACCGGTAATGAGTTTGGCAATCAAGCCAGCAGATGTAACGAAGATGCAAAATAACTTTGCAAAGGCATTGACCAAGTTTACTAAGGAGGATCCAACATTACGTGTACGTGTTGACAATGATACGAAAGAGACTGTGTTAAGTGGGATGGGTGAATTACATTTAGAAGTGTATATAGAAAGGATGAAACGTGAGTATGGGGTCGAGGTTATTTCGGGTCAACCGAATGTCAACTACAAGGAAACGATCGGGTCAAAGGTTCCGTTCGATTGGCTGCATAAGAAACAAACTGGCGGTGCTGGTCAGTATGCCAAGGTTGTTGGATATATAGAACCCATGACAGAGGACGAGGTGAAGGAGCATGGCAAGCCAAATGAATTCAAGAATCGATGTATTGGGACGAATATTCCTCCAGAATACTACCGTGAGTTTGTTTTGTGCCGCTTGCAGCTCGGCTTTGAAATGGAAATTGATTTTTACAATCGCTTTGGCAAATCTGATTTGTATCATTTTCTAAAAACTAGCTTCATGTGAGAAGGGAATGAATGATGCAATGGTCGAGGGAGCACTGGTTGGGTGTGAGGTGGAGGGTGTACGTGTAGTATTACAGGATGGTGCATCTCATGCGGTAGATTCAAGTGACATGGCATTTAGGATATGTATGGCCAATGCTATACGTGACACAATGAAACGTGCAAACGCAAGTGTATTAGAGCCAGTTATGACTGTGGAGATTGACATCCCCTCGGAGTTCCAGGGGGCGGTTACAGCATCGCTTAGTCGTAGGATGGGGATGATCCAAAGCAGTGACATGAATGATGATGGTAGTGGATTGAAGATTGAATGTCAGGTACCATTAGCCAATATGTTTGGATACTCCACAGAAATACGCAGTTTGACTCAAGGTAAAGGTGAATTTACGATGGAGTATTTCCAGCACAGTGCCGTGCCAAGGCAAGTACAAGAGGAGTTGATGAGTGCGTACAAGAAGGAGAGAGAGGCTAAAGAGGCAGCATAATACTGAGTGGGTGCAATGATAATCAAACAATGTTATTATTTATTCACTCTGATATTGATAGTTATTCGTGTTGTTGTCTATTGTTTACTAGTAATACTTGAGCTAGCTTTATCACACATTAATTTAAGTTTGCTTATCCTCCTAAGAACTACTGTAGCCAGTAAAACAAAAGCAGTGTCACAACAAAACAGGATGCTTTGGATTACAGCATAGCAGGTCTACTTCATACATATATAATGTGTATCAGAGTATTCTACTGTGGCTATTAGTAGTCATAATGATGCAACACTAACCTGATATCTGCCTGGTCTCACAGTGTCAGTAGCAGTAGGAGATAGTGTTGGTTTTTGACTTGAATCTTGCTGCAGGTTATGATTGAGGTACCCCACCAACTTAATCATCATGTCAGATCTACTTCATACATATATGAAGTGTTTCAGCGTTAGGGAGCATATTCAGGCTGGGGTTACATCCTTACAACCTGTAGCCACTGTTGAAGGTGATAAAAAATTAATATATATATAAAGAAGACCTGCTATGAGTATGAACTGGATGTGGGGTCTCAATCATAAGTGCTAATAGAGGATCCAGCTTCTACACCAATCACATCACTCTTAGGTCCCAGGGAGCATATATCAGGCTAGGGTTACATCCTTATGACCACCATAGCCACTGTTTGAAGGTGATGAAACACTTTATATATATATAAAGAAATCCTGCTATGAGTATGAACTGGATGAGGGGTCTCAATCATAAGTACTAACAGAGGATCCAAGTGCGAATCCATGCACAACATCACTCTTAGGTCTTAGGTGAGAGCATATATCAGGCTGGAGCTACACCCTCATGACCCGTAGCCACTGTTGAAGGTGCTCAAACACTTTATATATATATAAAGAAGACCTGCTATGAGTATGAACTGGATGGGGGGTCTCGATCATAAGTACTAACAGAGGATCCAAGTGCAAGTGCAAATCCATGCACAACATCACTCTTAGGTCCCTGGCTGGAGGCTGGAGCTGCATCCTTATGACCTGTGACCTGGGATGTTCTGTCCTGGAGTCTACAATATTAATTCATATATGAGTGTTGGACAAAAGTATTACTAATTTTAATATATTGGGGGAAAAGGGTAATACACCCAGGAAAACCCGATCCACGTCCCATTCCCTCCTCCTCCACTACTTGTTGTAGAACCTTCACCCCCTCCTTCTGCTTGGTAGCCCCAATCAATTCACACGCCATCTCCAGAGAAAAAGGCTCATTACAACTTTCATTGTCTGGCTTGTCTGCACCAACACCAACCACAAACCATCCATTACCTCTCCCTCTATGAAACTCCATGTTTCATCCCAGACAGAACATGTACTCCCTGAGTCCGGATCATTGAAAACAAGTCCTTTATACTTTGTAGTAAGCAAACGTGCCTCCTCAACACAATCATTCTTCTTTCTGGCTTCCTCCTCCCAATCTTCGACCAATGCCGGAAAAATACGCTTAACTGCTGGTTCTTTCAAAGCCCCCGTGTCCACATCAAATCGCTCAAGCTGCATATCAACTTAGCTCCATATGTCGGATGTCGGCGTGTCGTTTTTTTGCCCAAACGGCAACATTCTGTGTCGTGTCGGCGACATGTTGCCGACATGTTTCAGTCATGTCGGCGACATGACCAGATGTCGTGTCGGCCAGGGTGTCCAAAACGACACGACATGTCAGCTGTTCCCAACATGTCGGTTAAATGTCGTAGTTGAGCCACTGTTGAAGGTGCTCAAACACTTTATATATATATAAAGAAGACCTGCTAAGAGTATGAACTGGATGGGGGGTCTCAATCATAAGCACTAACAGAGGATCCAAGTGCGAATCCATGCACAT
>Ga0247843_1002556_pt1 | contig 32618 bp, 29 predicted proteins | sample LaCruzMarch2017__FD_192420 | JGI IMG/M metagenome (GOLD analysis project Ga0247843, IMG submission 192420) | Freshwater microbial communities from meromictic Lake La Cruz, Castile-La Mancha, Spain - LaCruzMarch2017_8m | ecosystem: Environmental > Aquatic > Freshwater > Lake | place: Spain... | reverse complement strand
GTGCCGAGACTGAAGACGGACGCCCGATGCCAATACGCATTAGCCGGGCGGCTGGTCGGAGTGTGTCTTGACATCTCCTTCCATAGAAGGCGAACCAACGCGGCACCCTCGCTGGCACGGATCCGCTGCAGTTAGCGGAACACCTATTGTCAGCAGGACAACACCGTCCCGCGAGCGCTGCCAAGAGCTCCCGGGACGCCGCCTTGGCGAACTCGCACTGTCGGGTGTCGGCCTGACACCCGCCTGGCTGACGCAGGGTCCCGCAGCTCAGGGGTGCCGCGAGGCCTCGTCGGCCGCCTGGAGCCTCAGCCGCAGGATGGAGTCCATCAGCCAGAGCCAGCCGGCGACCCCGAGGAAGGGCGTCTCGAACACCGCGTGGCGCTCGAAGCACGGGAACCCGACGGGGATCCGCGACTCCCTCGCGAAGCGCTGCGCCGCGACCGAGTCGGACAGTACGACGTCGCAGCTGCGGCGCTCGTGCCCCGGCGCGTGCGTGTCCACCTTGATCTGCCGCAGGGCCGGCGCCCACACCGGCGCGAGCGTGCGCCCCGACGGGGTCGTGATGGTCTCCGGCGCCCAGAGCGGCCGCGCCGAGGGCGTGACCGCGTACACGAGCCGCGCCCCCACCTCCTCCAGCGTCGCCGCGAGCGGGGCGAACCACGCCGGGTCGCCCGCGAAGGCCACGCGGCACCCGACCATGAACCGCTGGATCGCCCACTCGAGCCGCGGCGTCGCCCGCGCGACCTCCGCGTCGAACCAACGCGCCGCGACCTCCTCGGTGCCCGCGGCGCGCGAGATGGCGCGCACGAAGGCCTGCGTGGCCGGCAATCCCAGCGGCAGGTCGACCTCGACGACCTTCGCGCCCGTGCGCTGGGCGAGGCGCGCCGCAGCCTTGCGCCCGTGGGGAAGGGCAACCAGGAGGCCCGCGTCGCGCACGCAGGCGAGGTGCTCCATGGGCCTCCCGCTGAGCCACACGGAGACGCAGTCGAGGCCCGCGCCAGAGATCGTGCGCTCCAGCTCGGTCACGTTGGCGACCTGGTCGGCCTCGTTGCGGTCCATGAGGTGGCCGATCACGGCGACGCGGTCGGGGCGGAGCTCACCCCCGCGGAGGTCGATGGAGCCCGCGAGGGCCTCGAGCGTGTCGGCGTAGCCGTCGAGCCAGTCGCCCGAGAGCGAGCGCGACGGCACCTCGATGATCGGGAACGGCACGTTGTCAGCGACCTGCGCGATGAGCTTGTCGTACTGCGTGCCGATGATCGTCACGTGCGGCATCGAGTTGACGAACACCACGCGAGCCGCCGGGATGGTCGCGACGCGGCGGAGGCGCGCGACCAGCTCCTGCCCGTGGCTCTTGATGACGGCCTCGGCGTTCACGAGCGTCGAGACGATCCGGTGCTCGCCGCACGGGTCGAGGAGCTCGGAGCTCATGTCGTGCGAGACGTGGATCCACTCGGCCTTGCGGTAGAGGCAGTCGGGGCCGTCGATCACCGCGTAGCTCCCCGGGATCGCGTTGACCGCGAGGTAGAGCCCCATGTGGAACGAGTGCCGGTACCGCTCGCCGAACTGCACCCACGGCGCCTTTGGGTCGGCGTCGTCCATCCACTGCGGCTGCTGCTCTGCGAGCGCCTCGGTGGTCACCGCGCACCCCCCTGCGCGAAGGGCGCACCCGCGAGCGCGCCGTAGCGCCGGAACCAGGGCGCCTCGCAGCGATCGAGCAGGGCCTCGAGCGTCGCCAGCGCCCCCGTGGGGCCGACGCGGAACTCCTCCAGCGAGAAGCTCGCGTGGCCCGTGCGCGGGAGCCGGCGGTCGTAGCGCAGCTCGGAGTACACGAGCGCGACGCCGGGCTCGCGCAGCAGCGCCTCCAGGCCCTCGGGCGTGGCGTAGGGGCTCACGCGCACGCCCGCGTCGTCGGGCTCGGCGACGGCCTCGCCATCCCGCACGAAGACGTACAGGTCGACGCCGAAGCCCATGGCGCGGACGGCGTCGAGCAGGGGCACGCCCACCCGGCGCTCGACGCGCGACCGCCAGTCGGCGCGATCGACCACGAAGCCCACGCGGTACCCCCTGGCGCGCTCGACGAGCGCCTCCCAGCGCGGGGCCCAGAACGGGCGGCGCGCGTCCCAGCACCGGTCGAAGTCGTCGGCGCGGCCGAGCGCCTCGGCGATCTCGCGGCAGAAGCGCCGCGACGCCTCGGGGCCGAAGGGCGGCGGCGGGGTGACGGCGCGGCGGTGGGAGAGGCGCGCCAGCACGCGCGCGACGTCGTGGCGCGTGTGCGGGTCGTCGTAGGTCACCAGCAGCGAGGCGGACCCGAGCTGGTCCATCGCGCCGGCCGGGAGGTCGGGCACCATCGGGCCGAGCAGCGAGACCCCCGCCTCTTCGAGGATCTCCCGGAGCTCGGTCACGCCCGCGATGCGGGGCATCCCGATCAGCGCGGCGGTGTCGGGCCGCGGGGTGTCGCGCATATCGGCGAGCTGCTGCACCAGGGCCGAGGCGTGCGGGTGCTCGATGTACCCCACCACCGCGATCGGGAGCTTGTGCTTCCTGCGCGCGCGCTCGGCCGAAGCCTCGAGGTCGTCGCCGGTCACCACGGGGACGCACGTGGACTGCAGCAGGACGACGTCGGGGCGCACGGGCATCGCCGCGATGGCGTCGAAGGCTGCGTCGAGGCGCGCGTCGCCGCCCATGATCACGTCGCGGTCGCTGAGGTCGGTGTCGACGAGCATCGACCACTCGTCCTGCGGGTGGTCCCGGGGTTCGTCGGGCAGGGCGCCGAAGGTCCCGCGGCCCCAGGCGGTGTCCGGGGCGCGGTTGTAGGTGCACTCGATCTCGCGGTGCATCACCGTCGCGACGCGGCCCTCGATGTGCGAGCACCCGCCGCGGTAGAGGTCGTGGTCCTCGAAGAAGGTGCGCCAGCCGCTCTTCGAGCCGTAGTTGTAGAAGAGAGCGCCGTGGATGTCGGCGGGGAGCCGCAGCGGGTCGGGGTCCTCGCCCCGCGCGGCCGAAGCGCGCGCCGCGGCCTCGGGGTCGTCCCGGGTGCCGGGCAGGTCGTTCCACGGGGGGGGCGAGGGGACGTGCGTCGGCGGCCCCGCGTCGGCGCCCCCGCGGTCGTTCCCCGGGTCGGGCAGGTCGTTCCACGCGGTGGGCGGGGCGCCGCGCGTCGACGGCCCTTCGGGGCGCGCGTCGGTGGCCTCGGCGGCGACCGGGTCCGGCCCCGTGGACTCGGGCTGGGCGCGCACCCGGTCGGCGAACGAGCGCAGCGTGGCGCGCTGGTACCGCGCGAGGAACTGCATGAGCGCCTTGGCGAGGTCGGGCTCGACCCCAGCGCCCTCGACGGCGATGCCGAAGCCCGCCACGCGCTTCCACGCCCGCTCGCCCGGGTGGATGAAGAAGATCGACCTGCGGCTATCGCCGTGGCGCGTGCCGACGCGCACCTTGTCGCGCTCGATCACCTCGACGTCGACCACCTCGACCGGAAGGGCGAGCGCGCGGGCGAAGCTCTCGACGCACGCGCGGCTGCCCAGCACCCTGCGCGCGGCCTTGGGGGGGGGCCTGGGGGCGGGTGGCTGCGCGTCCGCCCGCTCGCCCGCCGCGAGCTCGGGGAAGAGCCCGCTCACGAGCCGAAGTCCTCGGCGCGGAGGGCGCCCCCGTGCGCGGGGTAGGCCTCGCGCAGCCGCCGCACGGCCTCCGGGGCGCTGACGAGCCCGAGCCAGACGGCGCGCCGACCCGCCGCGACCTCGGCGAGGAAGTCGTTCCTCTTGCTCTCGGGGATGCGGAGCGAGATGGGCTGCGCGGCGCGCTCGTCGGCCTCGGGCTCGGGCGGCGCGACGGGCTCCGGGGCGCCGACGCGGAAGCCCCCGGCGGGCTCGATGAAGCGCGTCTGCGCGAGGTGGTAGAAGGCGGTCTCGTCGAAGGGGGTGGGCAGCGGGCACTCGCGCAGGTCGACGTTGAGCATGATCTCGGCGAGCCCGCGGTAGCTCTGCGCGATGGCCGAGCGCGGGGCGTGCTCGACCACCGTGCGCCGGCGGAACTCGGCCTCCCGCACCAGCGGGTCGCGGAGCACGTAGCCCAGCACGCGCGCCCCGATGCGCCCGGCGAAGCGCTCGAGCATCTCGCGGTCGGCGTTGGGGTCCTTGAGGTTGAACACGATGCCCGCGAGGGCGATGCCGTTGGGCGCGTAGTGCACGACTGCGCGCGCGATGTTGTTGGCCGCGTAGAGGGCCATCAGCTCCTCGGACGCGACGATCACGACCTTCTCGCCGACGCCCTTGCGCAGCGGCGCCGCGAAGCCCCCGCAGACCACGTCGCCGAGCACGTCGTAGATCACGACGTCGTAGCGCGCCGCGTCGACGAGGTTGGCCGACTGGAAGATCTCGATCATGCGGGAGATGCCCCGGCCGCCGCAGCCCACGCCCGCGCTCGGCCCGCCCGCCTCGACGCAGTCGATGCCCAGGTGCGAGCGCGTGACGATGTCCTCGGGGCGCACGCCGTCGAGGCGCGTGATCGTGTCGACGACGGCGTCGATCATGCGCCCGTCGAGCAGCGCGACGGTGGAGTCGTGCTTCGGGTCGCACCCGACGTGGAGCACGCGGTTGCCCGCTGCGGCGAGGCTCGCCGACACGTTGGTCGCGAAGGTCGACTTGCCGATCCCGCCCTTACCGAAGATCACAATTCGCTGCATGGGCGTGAGACTACGGCAGGCAGCGCCGACCGCGGTAGCGCCCCCCCCGGTGGTAGGTTGCGGGCGTGAAGCGCGTCTGACTTTCGACGGTGGCGCTGGATCTCGCGAAGTAGCGCTTCGAGTGGGGGGGGAGCTGCCGCGCGAGAAGAAATACGTGTGCATCGCGTACCCGCACACCAGCAACTGGGACGGGCTGCTGATGGTCGGGGATAGGTAATTCAATCGGGTAGGTCCCTGGCACGAAATTGCCAGGTTTTACAGAGGATCCATTCTCCGCAGGACACCGTCCCGCGAGCGCTGCCAGGAGCTCCCGGGACGCCGACTTGACCGATTCCAACGCCCCGTCCGCCCTGCTCGCGCTATCGGCCGGCACACCACGGCCCTGACCGTCCAGCACCTCGCTGGCGGTGTCCAGCCACCCCCTCCTCCATCGCCACTGATCAAGGCCCGTCGCGCACTCGCCTCCTCGTGGGCCGCGGCCCGGGCGGCGCCAACCGCACGGCCATCGGGGCCGCAGGTGCGGGTCACCACGGGCTCGGTCACCCAGCGCCGCGACGTGCAGGGCAACTGGGGCCTCGCGGGCCTCGGCACCGAGCTCCCGGTGCACGTCGGCCTCGGAACCAACTGCACCCTCGACCGCATCGAGGTGCGCTGGCCCGACGCCGCCCGCACGGTCGAGACCTTCACCGACGTGCGGGCCAGCTACGCCCTGGAGATCGTCCAGGGCGCCGGGCGGGTGCAGTACCTTCGGTAGCCGTCGGGGTCCGTGCTAGGGAGCGTTTCATCTTATGGAGCGCGCCCACGTCCTCATCCTCGATTTCGGCTCCCAGTACACGATGCTCATCGCCCGGCGCATCCGGGAGGAGTCGGTGTACTGCGAGATCCACCCCTGCACGATGCCCCTCGCGGAGGTGCGCCGCCGGGCCCCCGTGGCGATCATCCTGTCGGGCGGCCCCTCCAGCGTCTTCGACGAGGGCGCCCCGAGCATCGACCCGGCCCTCTTCGACCTCGGCGTCCCGGTGCTGGGCATCTGCTACGGCGAGCAGCTCATCGCCCACCTCGGCGGCGGCCGCGTCGAGCCCTCGGCGTCGCGGGAGTACGGCGCCGCGAAGGTCACCGTCCACCGCAACGAGGGCATCCTCGCGCGCTTCGACGCGGGCGAGGCCATCGACGTGTGGATGTCCCACGGCGACCGCGTGATGGCCCTCCCGCCCGGCTTCGAGCCCCTGGCCACCTCCGCCCACTCGCCCTTCGCGGCGGTGGGCGACGCCGCCCGGCGCATCTACGGGGTGCAGTTTCACCCCGAGGTGGCGCACACCCCGCGCGGCACCGACGTGCTCAAGAGCTTCCTCTTCGACGTGGCGGGCTGCGTGCCCGACTGGAGCGCCGGGGCCTTCGCGGAAGAAGCCATCGCGCGGGTGCGCTCGATGGTGGGCGAGGGGCGGGCGCTCTGCGCCCTCTCCGGCGGGGTCGACAGCTCCGTCGCGGCCATCCTGTGCCAGAAGGCCCTCGGCGACCGGCTGACGTGCATCTTCGTCGACAACGGGGTGCTGCGGAAGGGCGAGCGCGACCAGGTCGAGCGGGTGTTCCTCGGGTCGTTCGGGCTCGACCTGCGGGTCATCGACGCGCGCAAGCGCTTCATGGACGCCCTCGCCGGGGTGAGCGACCCGGAGCAGAAGCGCAAGATCATCGGCCGGGTGTTCATTGAGGTCTTCGACGAGGAGGCCACCAAGATCGACGGCATCACCCACCTCGTGCAGGGCACCCTCTACCCCGACGTGATCGAGAGCGTGTCCTTCAAGGGCCCGAGCGCCGTGATCAAGAGCCACCACAACGTCGGCGGCCTGCCCGAGCACATGAAGCTCGCGCTGGTCGAGCCGCTGCGCGAGCTCTTCAAGGACGAGGTGCGCGCCGTGGGCGACGCGCTCGGCATCCCCCGCGCCATCCTCTGGCGGCAGCCCTTCCCGGGGCCGGGCCTGGCCATCCGGGTCATCGGACCGGTGTCCGAAGAGTCGCTCGACATCCTCCGGGCGGCGGACGCCATCGTCGACCACGAGATCCGCGAGGCGGGCTTGTACGAGTCGGTGTGGCAGGCCTTCGCGGTGCTGCTGCCGGTGCGCACCGTCGGCGTGATGGGCGACGGGCGAACCTACGACCAGGTGTGCGCGATCCGCGCCGTGCAGAGCCAGGACGGGATGACCGCCGACTGGGCGCGGCTGCCGCACGAGCTGCTGGCGCGGGTGTCGTCGCGCATCATCAACGAGGTGCGCGGCATCAACCGGGTGGTCTACGACATCTCGTCGAAGCCCCCGGCGACCATCGAGTGGGAGTGATGCGCGGCGGCGCGGCCGGGATGGTGCTCGTCGCCCTCGCCGGCTGCGGCGCGGCGCGGCCTCGGGTGGCCCCGGCGGCGGGCTCGCTGGTCTTCGCGTGCGAGCCCGCCGACGCGCGGGTGACCGTCGACGAGACCGAGCTCGGCCCCTGCGCGCTGTGGTCGACCCGTGGGGTGGCGCTCCCCGCCGGAACCCACCGGCTCGTGGTGTCGCGCGAGGGTTACCTGCCGATGGAGTCCGAGGTGGTGCCCGACGGGCGCCGGGTCACGGTGCGAGCGGCGCTCCGCCGCGTTCCGGAGTAGGCGACTGCGCGATGGCCCGGGCGAGCGAGCGCTTCGCCATCTGCCCGATGAGGTAGAGCACCCCCGCGGTCACCAGCAGCCCGAACACCCCCACGGCGATGTTGCGCGGCGAGAGCGCCTCGGCCCGGTTGGTGGCGAGCAGCTCCAGCGCCGAGCGCACCAGCGACCCGATGTACACGTGGATCACCGTCGCGGGCAGCAGCCCGACCAGCATCGAGAGCACCAGGTGCTTGAGCGGCAGGGCCGTCGCGCCGAGCAGCACCGAGAGCAGCGGCTGCGGCATCACCGGCGCGAGCCGCAGCAGGATCGCGATGCGCAGCCCGTCCGTTCGTACCACCGTGTCGACCAGCCGGAAGCGCGAGGTCTCGGTGAACATCCGCCCGTACGCCGTCTTCGCGACGAGCCGGCCGATGCCGAAGGCGCAGCACGCGCCCAGCGTCGCCGAGGGCAGCGCCACGCAGAGCCCCTTCACCGGCCCGTAGGCGTAGCCCGCGAGGCCGGAGAGCAGCGCCTTGGGCATCAGGATGAGCGCGCCGAGGCAATACCCGATGACGTATTGCACCAGCGCCACGAGCTCGCCGCGGTGCATCCGGTCGGCGAGGTCTACGATGGCCTGGCGCACGAAAGGGGCTTGCAGCGCGACCCAAGGTGCGATCAGCATCACGCCCACGGGCCACGCGCGGGCGAGGGTACGCAGTCGATCGCGACCCATCACTGCACCCGGTGCGGGGTGACCCCGGACGGACAACGCTCACGGAGGACAGGGCTGCTCATGCGCAACGGAATCGGACGGAGGATGCGGTTCATCGGTGTCGTGGCCCTCGCAGGGGTCGCCCTGCCCGCGGCAGGCTTCAGCTACGGCGTGGAGGTGCCGGAGAATGGCACGACGGCGCACGGGCGCGGCGGCGCATTCGTGGCGCGCGCCAGCGACGTGTCCGCGGTGGGCCTCAACATGGCCGGCGTGCTCGGGCTCCGCGGCTTCCAGCTGGGGCTCTCGGCCAACGTCGGCGCGTCCTCCAACTGCTTCCAGCGCTCGGGCACCTACGACGGCGACGCCGACGTGAACATCAGCGTCGCGGGCACGCGCTTCCGCACCGGCGCCGACGGCCTGCCCACCTACTCGGGTCAGCCCTACCCCGAGGTGTGCAGCAACCGCGCGCTCGCCCTCGCGGCCAACATCATGGCCACCTACCGCGTCAACCGCTGGCTGGCCTTCGCCGCGGGCGTCACCACCCCGAGCACCCCGGGCTCGGGCCAGGTCTTCAACGACATGGTGCGCCTGCCCACCGGCGAGTACGCCCCGACGCCCGCGCGCAACATGCTCTTCCAGAAGAACCTCCTGGTGATCTACCCCACGCTGGGCGTCGCCGTGGCGCCGCACCCCCGGGTGCGCTTCGGGCTCACGCTCCAGCCCAGCATCGCGCGCTTCCGCTTCGGCGTGATGGCCAACGCCGTCGCGACCTCGCCGCAGTCCCCGGAGACCGACCTGCTCATCGAGCTCAACGCGAGCGGCTTCTTCCTGGCCGGCGCGCTCTCCACGCAGGTGCTCATCAACCGCTACTTCTCCTTCGGCGCGCAGGTGCACTACAACGCCCCCATCAGCGCGTCGGGCACGGCCAACACCACCTCGACCTACTACGCCGCGCCGGAGAACAACCGCGCCCCCGGCACCTTCAACATCGACGAGATGCTCGTCGAGCTGCCGTGGAACCTCCGGGCCGGCTTCCGCTTCGCCCTCCCCCGCGCCGGCCGCCCCACCCAGGACGACGGCAGCGGCAACTACGACCCGATGACCGACGACGTCTTCGACGTCGAGGCCGACTTCACCTACGAGAACACCAGCTCGCTCGGCGTCACCTCGCTGCGCAACAGCGGCGCGATCACCATCGGCTCGCGGGGCATGACATCCACCCTGCCCGCGCCGCGCAGCATCGTGCTCAACAGCAACCTGAGCAACGTCTTCGGCGTCCGCGTGGGCGGCGACTACAACATCATCCCGGGCCGCCTCGCGCTGCGCCTCGGCTTCTCCTACGAGACCCAGGGGCTCAACGCCGAGAAGGCCGTGGTGCACCTCCCCGCCTACGCCGGCGCCAGCATCCACGCCGGCGTCTCGTACCGGGTGGGCGGGCTCACCATCAACCTCGGCTTCGGGCACTTCCTCTTCCAGTCGCTGGACGCCACCCAGGCGACCAACAGCGTCATCACCCCGACGCCCTTCACCGACTGCGTGGGCACCGGCGCGGGCGCCTGCACCACCAACCGCGGCACCTACCACAACTACCTCACCAACGGCTCGCTGGGCTTCAACTACCGCTTCTGAGCGCCGCCCGCGTTTACCGGCCTGAGTAATCCCTCCCCCTCCCCCCTTCACTCCTCGACCCGGGCCGCGAGCAGCCGCCGCAGCCGCTCGGGGCTCGGCCCCATCGCCAGCACCTTCTCGCGGTCGACCACCACCCGCCCGGGGGGTGAGCCCTTCGGCTTGCGCACGTAGCGCCGCTCGGCCCAGGTCACCTCCGCGAAGTCCGCCCCGCGCGCGTCGCTGTGGTGCACCGCCAGCGTGGCCGCGTCGAGCAGCAGCTCCGGCGGACAGTCCGCGCCCTTCTGCAGCGGCACCACCACGTGCGCTCCGGAGAAGCCTCGCGCGTGCATCCACAGGTCGTGCACCCGCGCGACCTTCGTGGTCAGCCGGTCGTTGTCCGCCGCCCCGCGCCCCACCAGGATCTTCATCCCCCCGGCGCCCCGGTACTCGATGTACGGCCGCCGCGGCGCCGCCTTCGCGCGCCCCCGGGACGCCGCCATCTGCCCCCGCGCGACGCCCAGTGCCTCGGCCCGCCCGCTCCACGCCGCCAGCGTCGCGGCCACCACCTCGCCCTCGCCCTCGACCTCCGCCGCGAGCGCCCGCACGGCCTCCAGCGCGCGCGTGGTCGCCTCCAGCCGCTCCCACATCACCGCGCTCCCGCGCTGGATGCGCCGGGCCCGCTGGAAGTACCCCGCGGCCTGGGACTTCGCCCCCGTCGCCGGGTCGAGCGTCACCTCCATCGTCCCGCCGGTCTCCCAGTCGTCGAGCACCGCGCGCTTCGCCCCGCGCGGGATGCGGTCGCCCTGGGCCAGCAGCAGCCGCCCGGTGCGCTGCAGCCGCTCGACGTCGTCGAGGCGCCCGAGGTCGCCCTCCACCGCCGCCGCCCGCTTCGCGAGGCGCTTCGCCTGCGCCCCCAGGGCCCTCGCCAGCGCCGCCCGCCGCAGCTCGCCCGCGAGCGCGTCGCTCATCGCGCGCAGCCCCTCGCCCGCGGCCTCCCAGGTGTCGTGCGCGGCGTTGGCGTCGAAGACCCGCGCCACGGCCGTGGGCTCTCCCCGCCACGCGAGCCGCACCGCGCCCGCCTCGTCGAGCACCCGGGCCTCGCCGTGCGCCCCGGGGAAGAGCCGCACCCGCGCCGTGATGCGCTCACTCCCGAGCTCGATCCAGACGGCGTCGTCGTCGTCGCGGTGGGCCGCGCGCACCACGCACCCGACGGCGTGCGCCCGCAGCGCCGCCACCAGCGGGTGCGTGCTGGCCGCGCGGTGCACGGGCTCGCGCTGCGCCCACCCCACGCCCACCACCCGCGGACCGACCCCCACCACGAGCCGCCGCGCGCCGCCGGGGCACCACACGGTGAGCCCCACGAGGCCCGTCTCGGGCGTCACGAAGGCGCCGTCCACGCGGCCGCCTTCCAGCAGCGTGAGGGCTTCATCCATGGCGATGGCTGAGGGGTAGCGCGACGGCGGGCTACGAGACCTTGCGCCGGAGCTGGTTGGCCGCGTCGCGCGTGGCCGGCTCCTCCGCGTGCTCCTCGATGCGCTTCAGGCGCTGCACGAGCACGGGCTTGCGCTTCGGGAGCTGCCCCATGAGCAGCCGGTCGAGCTGGCCGATGGCGTCGCGCACCCGCTCTTCGTTGCGGTGCTCGAGCATCTGGAGGAACACCTCCTGGTCGTCGGGGAGGGTGTGCCCGGCGTTGAGGAAGGCCTCGATGGAGTCCGAAATGGCCTTGGTGCTGCTGGCCGCGAGGATCTTCCGCAGCTGGTCTTGCCGGCGGCTGGGGACCGCGTCGTCGGGCACCGCGGACTCGACCACCTTGGGCATGCGAACCGCCGGGCCCAGCTTCTCCACCGCCTCAGCCGCGTCGGGCTTCTTCTGGAAGAGGGCCTCGAGCGCGGCCTTGTACTCCCGGGTGACGGAGGTCTGGTGGCCCTTCTGCTCGTGTCGCGCGAGCGTCTCGGTGGCGTGGTAGCTCGACGAGCGCGCGCGATCGATTTCGCGCCAGCTCTTCTTCGCGGGACCTGGTTCACGCGCCATGCGGCATGTTCCTCGGTGGCATTGGGGATGTGGTTGGAAGGGGATTGGAGGAGTTCGGATCAGACTTCGAGGAAGGCCAATGCCCCCTCGGACCGCTACTGCTGGGGCGCCGCTTCTGGGCATCGCCCGGTGGGAGCCCGACGATGCCGCGTCCCGGGCCGTTCTGCAAGGGTACTCCCGACCGCCCCGTCAACCTTCACGCTGCATGCGTTCGGCCTGGTGCGTGATGGCCTCCGTCATGGCCGGCGGCACGTCGACGAACTCCAGCCCGAAGGCCGCCCGGCCCCGCTGCGTCGCCGCCCGGTGCCGTGACCAGTTCACCACCGCGGAGCACTGCACCCTGTTGCCGCTCGCCGGCAGCGCGAAGCGCACCACCGCCCGCTCGCCCGCCGGCAGCGGCGCCCCGGCGATCACCAGCATGCCCCCGGAGGAGATGTCCTCGCTGCGCCCGTCGATCACCGCCCCGCGGGCCGCCATCACCCGCAGCGGCGTCTGGCAGTACGCCCGCACCGAGCGCCGCCGCGCCGCCCCCACGGGCTCGGCGTCGCCCCGCAGCTGCTCCGGGGACATGTACTCGGGCGTGCCCACGAGCATCTGCGCCCCCGCCGACGGCGCCTCGCCGGGGCCCCTCGGCAGCGCCGCCACGCCGAAGTCCAGGAGCGTCGACAGCTCTCCCTGCACCCCGCGCACGATCATCACGTTGGAGGGTTTTCCATCCCGGTGTGCTCGGTGACCACGCACACCCGCGACCCGTCGAAGCCCGCGTCGTGCACCTCGATGACGTAGGGGCGCCGCATCGCCCCGAGCGCCCGCGCCTCGTCGAGCAGCTGCCGCCGCGCCACGGAGTGCGACGCGTAGGTGGCGTTGAGCACCTTCAGCGCGAGCCGCCGGGTGGTGTACCGGTGCTCGACCTCGTCGATGGCGCTCATCCCGCCAAGCCCGAGCTGGCGCCGCACCTCGTAGCGGTCGTCGATGATCAGGCCGGGTTCGAGGTCTTCCACGCCCCGCGAGCCTGGTCCGTCGCCCGTGGCGCTGGGAAGGGCGCGCGGCCCCCATCGGGCGCCCCGGTGCGGCTCTTCGTCCGCCCACGCCTCGCCCATGACGCCGACCCGGCCGCCGCACATCAAGGCCTGACGGTCGCCCGCCCGATCGGGATACAATGCCTCATGCGACGCACACCCATCGCTTTACTTCTCTTTGTATTCACGATGCTGGCCGCGTGCGCCGACCCGCAGCGCGCCCTCCCCGTGGCCGACGCCGGCTACCCCAAGGACCTCGACGCCGGGAGGTACCCCGACATCGTGGCCGTGGAGGTGCCCAACCGCGACGAGCGGCCCGCGCCGCCGCTCACCGGCCAGCGCTGCCCCGACGACCGCTTCTGCCCCCCGGGCACGCGCTGCATCGGCGGCCGCTGCGCCGCCGACCCGTGCTCCACCGAGAACACCTGCGGCGACACCGCCACCTGCTTCGCCGAGTGCGTCGCCGTGCGCGACCCCTGCGCCGGCGTCACCTGTGGCGCCCGCGAGACCTGCGTCGAGGGCCGCTGCGTCGCGGGGTGCTTCCCTACCCCGTGCACCGGGGTCGTGTGCCCCGACGGGGAGTACTGTGACCCCGGCACGGGCGGCTGCCTCGCCGTGCGCCGCTGCTCGGCGCCCTGCCCCGACGGCCAGGCCTGCCACCTCCAGTGCTACCCCCGCACCTCGTGCGACGGGGTCGTGTGCGCCGCCACGCAGTACTGCGTCGAGGGCGCCTGCGTCGACAACCCCTGCGCCGCGGTCACCTGCGCCGAGGGCTCGGTCTGCGTCAACGGCCGCTGCCTCGACTCGTGCCAGTGCTCGCCCGCGTGCAACCGCGGCCGCAACGACCGCTGCGTCTTCGGGATGTGCGTCTGCGCGCCGGACTGCTCCCCCGACGCGCCCTGCGGCGCCGAGGACGGCTGCGGCGGCCGCTGCCCGGGCTCGTGCGCCAACGCGGGCGAGACCTGCGACCCGACCACCCGCAGCTGCGTGTGCGTCCCGTCGTGTCCGGCGGGCGCGCAGTGCGGCGCCGACGACGGCTGCGGCGGCCGCTGCCGCGGCGGCTGCGGCCCCACCGAGCGCTGCGACCCCGACGCGCGCCGCTGCGTGTGCGACCCGCGATGCCCCGGCACCGACCCGGGCACCGTCGCCTGCGGCGCGGCCATCCCCAACGTGTGCGCGGGGCAACCCTCGTGCGGCGCCGGCACCCTCTGCGCCGCGGGTCAGGCCTGCGTCGACGGCCGCTGCCAGTGCACCGTCGCCTGCCCCGCGGCCGACGCGGTCGCGTGCGGCGAGCCCATCCGCACCGGGTGCACCGGCGCGGCCTGCGCCGGCACCGGCACCCGCTGCTCGGGCGGCCTCGTGTGCACCAGCGGCGCGTGCCGCTGCGCCCCGAGCTGCCCCTCGGTCAACCCGCTCACCGTCGCGTGCGGCGCGCCCATCCCCAACGCGTGCCCTGGCGAGGCCGCCTGCGGCCGCGGGCTCGGCTGCCCGCCGGGCCAGCGCTGCAACGCCGCCGGCACCTGCGAGTGCGTCTCGTCGTGCCCGGCGCCCACGACCGTGGCCTGCGGCGCGGCGATCGTCGGGTCGTGCCCCGGCGTCGCGTGCCCCAACACCGGCACCCAGTGCCCGTCGGGCCAGGTCTGCAACGACGGCCGCTGCGAGTGCTCGCCGCTCTGCCCCGGCGCGGCCTCGGTGACCTGCGGCGCGCCCATCACCAACCGCTGCCCTGGCGTCGCGTGCACGGGCACCGGCACCCAGTGCCCCGCGGGCCAGCGCTGCAACGCCAGCAACGTGTGCGAGTGCGTCCCGGCGTGCCCCGCGGCGAGCGCCGTCGCCTGCGGCGCGACGATCCCCAACGTGTGCCCGGGCTCCACCTGCCCGGGCACCGGCACCCAGTGCCCCGCGGGTCAAACCTGCTCCGGGGGCGTGTGCGTGTGCTCGGGCTTCTGCCCCGCGGCGACGACCGTGTCCTGCGGCCAGCCCATCCCCAACCGCTGCGCGGGCCTCGCCTGCACCGGCGCTGGCACCCTCTGCCCGAGCGGCCAGACCTGCACCAGCGGCGCCTGCGTGTGCGCCAACCGCTGCGCCGGCACCAACCCCGCCACCGTCGCCTGCGGGGCCGACATCCCCAACGTCTGCCCGGGCGGGCCGAGCTGCGGCACCGGGACGATGTGCGTCACGGGCCAGCGCTGCAACACCACCACCCGCACCTGCGAGTGCGACCCGCGCTGCCCCGCGGTGTCCACCGTGGCCTGCGGCCAGTCCCCGCCGAGCGCGTGCCCGGGCGTGACCTGCCCCGGCACTGGCACGTTGTGCGCCTCGGGCTCCACCTGCACCGGCGGCGCGTGCGTATGCAACGCGCGCTGCCCCGACGCGGCCACCGTGGACTGCGGCACGCAGGTCAACAACGTCTGCCCCGGCGCGCCGGTGTGCGGCTTCGGCACCCGCTGCCCCTCGGGCTCGCTCTGCCGCTTCGGCGCGTGCGAGTGCACCTCGATGTGCCCGACCACGCCCCCGTCGAGCGTGCCGTGCGGGGTGAGCATCCCCAACCTGTGCAGCACCGCGCCCGCCTGCGGCGCCGGCACGCAGTGCCCCGCGGGGCAGTTCTGCAACAGCACCGCCCGCGCGTGCCAGTGCGCGCCGATGTGCCCCGCCGTCGACGGCTCGCTCTACGACTGCGGCGCCGCCATCCCCAACACCTGCTCGGGCGGCCCGTCGTGCGGCACCGGCTCCCGCTGCCCGAGCGGCCAGGCCTGCACCGGCGGCGCGTGCCGCTGCGTGCCCGCGTGCCCGACCACGGACCCCGCGACCGTCGACTGCGGCGCGACCATCGCCAACGTGTGCGCGGGCGGCCCCGCCTGCGGCACCGGCACGCGCTGCACCGGCCCCAACGAGACGTGCAACACCACCACGCGACGCTGCGTCTGCACGCCGCGCTGCGCGCCCGACGCCGAGTGCGGCGCGAGCGACGGCTGCGGCGGCCAGTGCGTGGGCCGCTGCATCGAGGGGCGCGTCTGCACCCGCGACACGGTCGACGCCGCGCGGCTGTTCTGCGCGCCCGCGGCGTGCCCCACGGGTTGCGCCTGCGGACAGGTGTGCAGCTTCGGCACCTGCGTCGCCCTCTGCGCCCCGGGCACCCGCACCTGCGGCTGCAACAACTGCTGCGCGGGCTCGCAGGTGTGCAGCGGCGGCGTCTGCGTCGGCCCCCCGCCGTGACCTACGGGCGCGCCGGGCAGCGCCCTCTCGCCGCGCGCTCCACCGCCGCCACCGCCGCGGGGTTCGCCTCGCTCCGCCGCAGGAAGGCCCGCGCCCGCCCCGCGTCGATGTGCGCCATGGCCGCCAGGGCGGCGTGGCCGAGCTCCTGCTCGTAGGGCGGGAGCGCGCTGTCGCCCAGGGTCTCGGCCAGCGACTCCAGGCCCGCGAGCGCGCCCGGGTCACACCGAGGCCCGAGCGCGTCCACCGCCTCGCGCCGCAGCCCCGAGGCCCGGGCGCCGTCCAGCGCGACGCCCACCAGGCGTGCCGTCACCCCGGGGGCGGGGTTGTCCCCGAGCGCCCGCAGCGCCGCCCGCACCACCATCACGCTGCGCGCGTCGAGCGCCGCGGCCAGCGCCCCGGCCGCCTCCGGCCGCGTCGCCAGCGCCGCCGCGGCCGCTGCGCGCACCGTCGGCCAGCGGTCGTCCGCCAGCGCCGCGCGCAGCCCCTCCACCGCGCCCGGGCGCGCACCCAGAGCCGTCGCCGCCGCGGCCCGCACCCGGGGCACCGCGTCTTGCAGCCCCGCGACCAGCGCGTCCGTCGTGTCGGCGTAGCGCCCCAGCGCCCTCGCCGCCTCGGCCCGCAGGTCAGGGTCGCCGCCGCCCGCGCCTCGCCCCGCGAGAAGCTCACCGAGCAGCGCGCGACCCGCCGCGTCGCCCGCCATCGGCGACAGCAACCGCCAGCGCGTCCCGAACTCCACCGCCGTCGCCCACTGCCCGCGCGCCCGCTCGGCCACCGCGGGCAGCACCGGGTCGTCGGCCTGCATCGCCTCGGCCGTCGCCCGCAGCCCCCGCGAGCGCCCCGGCTCGCCCACGGGGAGGGCCTCCACCCACGCCCGCGCCCCGTCCTCCCGCGCAGCCGCGGCGAGCATCGCCCGCAGCGCCGGCAGCCCCTCGCGCCACACGTCGTCCGTCGCCCCGAGCAGCGGCGTCGCCGCGCCCAGCCGCGCCGCCCACGAGAGCCGCATCCCCGCCACCGCCCGCAGCGCCCGCGGGACCTCCGCCACCACCGCCGCCACCGCCGCGATCGCCGGCGCCCCCGCGCGCTCCAGCGCCTCCGCCGCCGCCGCCGCCACGTCGTCGCGCGCCAGCGCCCGCGCCACCGCGGCCACCGCCTCCAGGCGCCCCGTCGCCGCCAGCGCCCGGACCGCGCGCCGCGCCGCCACCACGGCCATCGTCGGGAGCGCCGCGATCACCGCCCGCTCGCCCGCCGCGCCCAGCGAGAGCGCCAGCGCCAGCGCCGCGTCGCCGTCTGGCCCCTCCGCCGCGGCCAGCAGCGACGCCACCCCGCCGTCGCCCGCCGCGTCGAGGGAGGTCATCCACCCGAGGCCGCCCAGCGCGCCGTCCTCGGCCGCGAAGAGCCCCACGCACGACGGCCGCTCGACCGCGGGCAGCATCACCCGCACGCGCCCCGCCGCGCGCGCCGTCGCCAGCGCCTCGGGCGAGAGGGTCACCGCGCGCCGTACCCCGCCGGGCTCCACCGTCAACAGCCACCGCCGCGGGAGCTCCGCCGAGGACGCCGCGGTGAGCTCCAGCGCCCGCAGCGCCACCGGCCCGAGGGCGGGACGCACCGTCACGAACGACCCCGCCGGGAGGGCCTGCGCGGTGCGCGCGTCGCCGTCCTCCAGCGCCCGCGCGACCGGGGGCGCGCCGTCGATCAGCCGCACGCCCGCCCCCCGGAGCGGCAGCGCAGACGGGGCGCCCGACACCACGCTCGACGGCGCCTGCTCCGCCCCCGCGAGCGCCGCCTGCACCGCGCCCAGCAGCCGACGGTTGGCCGCGCGGGTGAAGCGCAGCGAAGGGCCGAGGACCCACCGCTCTGCGGGCACGTCCACGAGGCCGCAGGGCCCGCCCGACTCGTCGTAGCGCTCGCGCACCACCGTCCCTTCGGCGACCGTGAGCGCGTCGCGGGTGCGCAGGCCGACGTCTTCCCCCTGCCACGTGGTGGGGCCCTCCCAGAGCACCGTCGGGCGGTCCGGGGGAGCGCCCGTCCCGGGGTAGCTCAGCACCCGCGCGCTGCCCGGCGTCGTCACCACGAGCACCGTCGACGCGCCGAGGGTGACCCGCTGCGTCGCGCCCTGGGCCGACGCCTCCACCGTGGCGAGCACCAGCGCCAGGGCGAGGGTGTGTGACCTCACCCGCGCTGCCGCGCACCCCTCTCCATGAATGGAGAGGGGCTCCGTCGAAGGTCGGCGTTCCACGACGAACCGTCAGGCGATCGCAGCACCTCTCCATTCATGGAGAGGGGCGCGCGGCAGCGCGGGTGAGGTCTCACGCCTCCGTGCCGTTGAGCGCCGTCGCGAACTCCTCCAGCGCCTTGCGGGCCTTCGCGCTCATGCGCCGCGGCACCTCCACGCGCGCCACCGCGATGAGGTTCCCCCGGCCGCCGCCGTCGACGTAGGGAACGCCGATGCCCTCCATCGTGAAGGCCGTGTTGGGCTGCGTGCCGGGCGGGATGTTCACCGTCACCTGGGTGCCGTCGAGGTTGGACAGCTCCGCCGTGCCGCCGAGCGCCGCGGTGTGGAAGGCCACCGGCACCTCCACGAGGAGGTCGTTGCCCTCGCGCTGGAACTTCGTGTCCTGCTCGACCTCCATCACCACCAGGAGGTTGCCCGGCGGGCCGCCGTTGGGGCCGGGCTCGCCGTGGCCCGCCACGCGGATGGCCTGCCCGTGGTCGATGCCCGCGGGGATCGACACCTTGACCTTCTTCTCCGAGCGCACCTCGCCGCGGCCGCGGCAGTCTCCGCAGGGCTTGTTGATCACCTTGCCCGCGCCGCCGCACTCGGGGCACGGCATCGCGATCATGAAGCCCATGCTGCCCTGCGTAACCTGACCGCGGCCCTTGCAGCCGTTGCAGGTCACCGGCTGGCTGCCCTTGGCGGCGCCCGAACCGTTGCACGACGCGCACGCCTCCGGGAACACCACGCTCACGTCGCGCTTGGTGCCGAACACCGCCTCGCGCAGGGTGAGCCGCACGCCCGCGCGGAGGTCGCGCCCGGGCTGCACCCGGGGCTGGCTCGACCGACCACGCCCGCCGCCGCCGCGACCGCCGCCACCGCCGCCAGGGCCGAAGCCCGAGCCGAAGAAGTCCGCGAAGAGATCCTGGAACTGCTCGAAGATGTCCTCCGGCGGCCGCGACCCCTGACCCTCCAGGCCCGCGTGGCCGTACTGGTCGTAGATCTTCCGCTTCTGGTCATCCGAGAGCACGTCGTACGCCTCGGTGATCTCCTTGAACTTCTCCTCCGCCCCCTTGTCTCCGGGGTTGCGGTCAGGGTGGTACTTGAACGCCTCCTTCCGGAACGACTTCTTGATCTCATCGCCGGACGAGGTCTTCTGGACCGCCAGCACTTCATAATAATCGCGCTTGACCGCTGCCATCGCCGTATATCCTGCCGAACTCTAGAGGAGGTCTTTGAGCTTCTCGAAGAAGCTCTTCTGCTGCGGGTGCGTCTCCTGCCCGAGCGCCGCCGCCAGCTGCTCGACCAGCACCTTCTGCTCGTCGCTGAGCTTCGTCGGCACCTCGAGCTGCACCGTCACGATCTGGTCGCCGCGGCTGTACCCGCCGAAGCGCGGCATGCCCTTGCCGCGGAGCCGAAGCTCCTGCCCCGGCTGGATGCCCGGCGGCACCCGCAGCTTCGCGCCGCCCTCGAGCGTGGGCACGTCCACCATCGCCCCGAGCGCCGCCTGCGGGAAGCTCAAGGGCAGCACGCACCGCAGGTCTTGCCCGTCGCGCGTGAACACCGCGTGCGGCGCGATGCGCACCGTGATCTCCAGGTTGCCCGACGGGAGCCCGTTGCCCGGCGCCTCGCCGTAGCCGTCGACCGTGCGCGTCGCGCCGTCGTCGACCCCCGCCGGCAGCACCACCTGGAGCTTCTCCGTGCGCTTCATTACCCCGCTGCCGCCGCACTTCGTGCACGGCTCGCGGGGGATGGTCCCCTTGGCGCCGCATCGCCCGCAGGGGCGCGACATCTTGAAGAAGCCCTGCTGGTAGCGCACCTCGCCGCGGCCCGCGCAGGCCGCGCAGGTGTCCACCGGCGTGCCCGGCGCGGCGCCGCGCCCGGCGCACACCTCGCACACCGCGGGGCGCTCGAACTCCACCGCCTTCTCGCAGCCCTTCGCCGCCTCCTCGAGCGTGATCACGAGCTCGAGCGCGATGTCGCGGCCGCCGCGGGTCTGCCCCCGCACGAAGCTGCCGACCCCGCCGCCCATGCCGCCGAACAAGCCCCCCATCAGGTCGCTGAAGAGCTCCTCGATGTTGATCTGCTGGAAGTCGGGCATCCCCCCGGGGCCCGCCGGGGCGCTGCCGAAGCGGTCGAAGTGCGCGCGGCGGTCAGCGTCGCTCAGCACGTGGTACGCCTCGGAGCACTGCTTGAACTTCGCCTCGGCCTCGGCGTTGTTGGGGTTGCGGTCGGGGTGATACTTCAGCGCCGCCTTGCGGTAGGCCGCCTTGATCTCCTCCGCGGTCGCGGCGCGCGCGACGCCGAGCACTTCGTAATAGTCCGTTGCCATGAACGCGCGGCACCTTACGTCCCCCTCTTCCGTCCCGCAACGCGCCGCGGCACACCATCCACCGACCTCCCCGAAGCCCTCGAAACCCTTGACTTCCAGAGCCGAATTTCGAAGCATGGACGCACCGTGGCGGTGAATTTCCTGACGCCGGTGGTGCCCCGATGGGGGGTGATGCTCCGAGGCGTCGCGCTCTTCTCCGTCCTTGCGCTCCTCGCCTTGCCCGCATCCGCCCAGACCCAGGTCGACGAAGCCGCGGCGGCCTACGAGCAGGGCCAGCGCGCCTTCACCAACGGCGATTTCCCAGCGGCCGCGGAGTTCTTCGAGACCGCCGACCGCACGCAGCCCGCCGCCCAGGCGCTCATCCAGGCCATCCGCGCGCACCGCGGCGCGAGCACCCCCGCGCACGACGCCCGCGCCGCCACCCTGGCGCTCACCCTGCTGCGCCGCGAGGCCGCCGACCCTCGCATCACCGCCTACGCCAACCGCGTCGTCGACGACCTCTCGCCCAACCTCGCCCGCGTCACGGTGCAGTGCGACGGCTGCGACCTCTCCCTCGACGCGCAGACCAGCGGCAGCGACGTGTTCGCCGAGCCCGGGCCCCACACCCTCACCGCCGCCTGGGGCCTGCGCGTCACCCACCGCCCGCTGCAGCTCCTCGCGGGCAGCAACAACCCCATCGAGCTCACCATGCCCGGCGCCGCCCCGACGCCCCCCGCGGCGCCCCTGCGCATCGCCACGCCCGACGAGATCCAGGTGCGCGGCGGCATCGCCCTCGACAGCGAGCTCCCGCCCGCCATGCGCGGGGAGGTGCCCACCGTCGAGCGGCCGGTCCCGCCCCCGGCGATCGACCCTCCCACCCCCGACGGGCTCTCGCCCGCGGTGTTCATCACCGGCCTCGTGCTCACCGCCGGCCTCGGCGGCGCCCTCGCATGGAGCGGCCTCGACACCCTCGATGGCAGCGAGGCCTACGCGCAGAACCCCACGCAGTCTACGCTCGACGACGGCCGCGTGCGCGAGCTGCGCACCAACGTGCTCGCCGGGGTCACCGCGGCGGCGGGCGTCACCACCATCCTCATCGGTGCCTTGTTCACCCGCTGGCGCTCGGCCCCGATGCGCGCGAGCGTTTCGCCCGCGGGAGTGCTCGTGGGCGGGAGCTTCTGATGGCGCACTTCGACGAGGCCCCGCAGGCCCGGCGCATCGGCCGCTACGAGGTGCTCGGTGAGATCGCCTCCGGGGGCATGGCGACGGTGTTCCTGGCGAAGTCCATGGGGGCGAAAGGGTTCTCGCGCCTGGTCGCGATCAAGCGCCTGCACCCGCACCTCGAAGGCGAGGAGGAGTTCGTGCAGATGTTCCTGGATGAGGCGCGGCTCGCGGCGCGCATCCGGCATCCGCACGTGGTGGCCACCCTCGACGTCGAAGACGCCGAGGGGCTCTACATCGTCATGGAGTACATCGAGGGCGTGACCCTGCTCACCCTCTCGCGCAGCGCGCAGAAGATGGGCGAGAAGGTTCCGGTGCCCGTCGCGGCGCGCATCGCCCTCGACATCCTCGGCGGCCTCCAGGCGGCGCACGACCTCATCGACGACAACGGCGAGTTCCTCAACCTGGTGCACCGCGACGTCAGCCCGCAGAACATCCTGCTGGGCTCCGACGGCGCCGCGCGCCTCACCGACTTCGGCATCGCCAAGGCCGGCTCGCGCCTCACGCAGACCCGCGACGGCCAGCTCAAGGGAAAGATCTCCTACATGGCCCCGGAGCAGACGCGCCGGCAGGAGATCGACCGCCGCGTCGACCTCTTCGCCATGGGCATCTGCATCTGGGAGCTCCTCGCCGGGCGCAGGCTCTTCCAGGGCGACAGCGACGTCGAGGTGCTCAACCACCTGCTCTTCGAGCCCATCCCCCGGCTGCGCGACGCCGCGCCGTCGGTGCCCGCGAGCCTCGAGCAGGTCGTGATGAAGGCCCTCGAGCGCGACCCCAACAACCGCTACAGATCGGCGCACGAGTTCGCCGACGCCATCGAGCGCGCCACCAAGGTGCTCGGCGGCCCCGGCAACCACCGCACCGTCGCGGCGTACCTGCAGAAGATCTGCGGCGAGCGCATCCAGCGCGAGCGCGGCCGCATCGCCAACGGGCTGCCGCCCACCTCCGAGAGCGCCAGCACCGGCAGCTTCAAGGCCATCGATTTCCCGTCGGACGACGCGCCGCCGGCGCGCCCGTCGGTGCCCGCCCCGTCCCCTTCGATGCCGCCGCCCGGGCAGCGCTTCCGCGCGCCCACCATGGCCGGCGCCGCGCTGCAGCCGCAGTCACAGCAGCCCCTCCAGCCGCAGCGCCCGGTGACGGCCCCGGCGCCCCGGGTGGCCAACGCCGCGCCCACGAAGCTCCCGCTGCGCGCCGCCCCCGCCCCGGCGCCCGCCCAGACGCTGGCGCCCCGGGCGTCCAAGGCCACGGTGATGGGCATGGGGCCCGCGAAGCAGCCGCAGGCCAGCGCCCCGATCGCGCTCACCTTCGAGCAGGACTTCGACGAGGAGATGGCCACCATGGCCGTCTCGCCGGACTCGCCGGAGCACGAGTCGTGGGGCCACTCCGACGCGGGTCCCACGGCGCCCGAGTTCGATCAGCCCTCGTCCGACTCGACCATCGTCGAGAGCGCGCCCATCGAGGCGATCATGGCGCGCCTGCGGCTCAACGGCGGCCAGCCCATCGCCCCGGCGCCCACCCCTGCACGCGACGACGACGACGACGACGGCTTCGCCGACGCCGACGACATCGAGGAGATCGCCCCGGAGCCCTCCGAGGCCTTCCACGCAAATCGCCTCGGCGAGATGCCCGCGCCCGCGCCGCAGCGCTACCCGTCGGGTTCGTCGCCAGTGCACAACCTCGCGCCGACGCCCTCCTTCGCCCCGCTGCCGGCAGTGCAGGGCTCCGGCCCGATGGGCCAGTACGTCGCGCCCTCGTCGCCCTTCGGTCCGCTCGAGGGGCCGCAGCCGTGGTCGCTCGGAGCACCGGCGCAGTCCGCGTTGCCCACCGCGGCGTACCGGGCGCAGCCGGGCACCGAGCGCCGCAGCAACGCCATGGCCTTCGTGCTCGGGATGGTCATCGTGGCCCTCATCGGCGGCGCGGCCATCGCGTGGGCGCTGCACCGCAACCAGCCCGACGTCCCCGCGGCGACGTCGGCCCCGCGGCCTGCGGTCGTGCCCGCGCCGGTCGTCGCCCCGCCGGTCGTCGCCCCGCCGGTCGTCGCCCCGCCGGTCGTGCCCGCGCCGGTCGCATCACCCGCGCCGGTCGCCCAGCCCCCAGAGGCGCCTCCCACGCCTGCGGCGGTCGATCGGCCTGCGGAGCCTGGCGGTCGCGGCCATCATCGGCGACGCTTGCGGCACAACGACCCTGCCGGACCGGAGCCGCTCGCGATGCCCTCGGTGCTGGAGGTACCCACCCCCCGGGCGGTGCCGACGCCCGCGCCCGGGCACAACGCGCCCGACCCGGACGCGCCCGACCTGGGCAATCCGTACCGACGCTGATCGTCGGCGCCGCGGAAGGCCCGCGGGTCCAGTGTGTCCGGTGATGTCGAGGGGGATGGGGAGAGCGGGGCGGAGGGGGGAGACCAGGCTCAGCCGCGGCCGGACTCGCGCGCAGCCTCGAGCTGCGCCTGGAACCACTGGGCCGAGCGCGTGAGCTCGTCGAACTCGGCGCCCTCCTGCGGCCCGCTGAAGGCCTCGAGCTTCTTCGCGGCGGCGTCGAGGTCGGCGCGCGCCTTGGCGAGGTCGACGTCCTTCGAGTCGACGCAGCGGTCGGTCAGGATGGTCATCGTGTCGCCGCCCGCCTCGGCGAAGCCGGCGCCCACCGCGAGCACGAAGGTCTTGCCCTCGGAGCGGTAGCGCACGACGCCGGCGCGCAGCGCGGCCAGCAGCGGGAGGTGGCCCGGCAGAACGCCGAACTCACCATCCACGCTGGGGGCCTCGACCTGGTCGACGTCCTTGCGCACCGCGACGCCCGCGGGCGTCACCACATCGAGGCGAAGAACGCCGCTGCGGAGCGGTCCCGTGGCGAGGTCGGTGTCCATGGTCATCGGTCAAGCGCTCCTGTTCAGCCGGCCTTGGAGAGCTGCTCGGCGGCCTTCTTCACGTCCGCGATGCCGCCCTTCAGATAGAAGGCCTGCTCGGGCAGCGCATCGAGCCCGCCCGACAGGATCTCCTCGAAGCCGTCGATGGTGTCCTTCAGCGGAACCAGCGCGCCCTCGAGCCCGGTGAACTGCTGCGCCACGAAGAAGGGCTGCGACAGGAAGCGCTGGATGCGCCGCGCGCGGGCCACGGTGCGCTTGTCGTCCTCGGAGAGCTCGTCCATGCCGAGGATGGCGATGATGTCCTGCAGGGCCTTGTAGCGCTGGAGGGTCTCCTGCACCTGGCGGGCGACCTTGTAGTGCCGCTCGCCCACGTACTGCGGCTGCAGCATGCGCGAGGTGGAGTCGAGCGGATCGACCGCCGGGTAGATGCCCATCTCCGAGATGGCGCGGGAGAGCACCGTGGTGGCGTCGAGGTGCGAGAAGGTCGTCGCGGGCGCCGGGTCGGTGAGGTCGTCGGCGGGCACGTACACGGCCTGCACCGAGGTGATCGACCCGTTCTTGGTCGAGGTGATGCGCTCCTGGAGGGCGCCCATCTCGGTCGCCAGCGTGGGCTGATAACCCACCGCGCTCGGGATGCGGCCGAGGAGCGCCGACACCTCGGAGCCCGCCTGGGTGAAGCGGAAGATGTTGTCGACGAAGAGCAGCACGTCCTGGTTCTCGTCGTCGCGGAAGTACTCCGCGACGGTGAGCGCCGAGAGGGCGACGCGGGCGCGCGCGCCGGGCGGCTCGTTCATCTGCCCGTAGACCAGGGCGGTCTTGCTGATGACCGAGGTCTTGCCGTCGCCGAGCTTCGACTCCGTCATCTCGACGAAGAGGTCGTTGCCCTCGCGGGTGCGCTCGCCGACGCCGGCGAACACCGACACGCCGCCGTGGGCCTTCGCCACGTTGTTGATGAGCTCCATGATGAGCACGGTCTTGCCCACGCCGGCGCCGCCGAAGAGGCCGATCTTGCCGCCCTTCTTGTAGGGGGCGAGCAGGTCGATGACCTTGATGCCCGTCTCGAGGATCTCTTCCTTCGTGCTCTGGTCGGTGAACGACGGCGGAGCGCGGTGGATGGGGCGGAACTTCTTGGCGTTGACCGGCCCCGCCTCGTCGACGGGCTGGCCGATGACGTTGAGGATGCGACCGAGCGTCTCGGGGCCCACCGGCATCATGATCGGGGCGCCGGTCGCCATCACTTCCGCGCCGCGCACGAGGCCGTCGGTGGAGTCCATGGCGATCGCGCGCACGGTGTTCTCACCGAGGTGCTGCGCGACCTCGAAGACCAGGTTCCAGGGCTCGTCGCTGATGGACTTGTTGGACACCCGGAGGGCCGAGTTGATCGCCGGCACGCCGCCGGGGGGAAACTCCGCGTCGATGACGGGGCCGATGATCTGGGTGATGCGTCCGGTGGGAAGTTCTGCCATCGTCGTGTTCCTTGGCGGCGCGCATAAGAGCCGCGCGCGAGGCGGTAGGTCGTCAGGGCGGCGCCCCACTACCACAGCCAGAGCGATGGGGTCAAAGCACATCCCGGGCAACACCCCACGGACCTTCCAACGCGCTATATCGTCCCCACCGAAGGCCCCATGACGACCGACGACGCCACCTCCCCCACCCCCGCCCCCGCGCCCCCCACCTCCGTCGCCACCCGCGAGCTCGTGCTCCAGGCGCTGTGCCTCGTCGGCCTGGCCGTCTCCGCGATGCTGCTCGTGGACTACGTGCGCCCGCCGGTGTTCTGCGCCGACCACGGCTCGGGGTGCGACGCCGTGCGCCAGTCGTCCTTCGCGCGCCCCCTCGGCGTCCCGCTGCCCATCCCCGGCGCGCTCTACTTCGTCGCCCTCCTCGGCCTCTCCCTGCTCGGCGCGAGCGACCGCGCCCGCCGCCTGCTGGCCTCCCTCGGCCTCCTCGGCGTCCTGGCCGGCGTTTCCCTCGTGGCCATCCAGGGCGTCGTGCTCCACCACTGGTGCCGCTACTGCATCGCCGTCGACGCCTCGTCCATCGTCGCGGGCGCCCTCGCGGTGAGCCTGCGCATGGACGTGCGCGCGCCCGACGCCCCCGCCCCCCGGCGCCTCGTGCCCTCGTACGTCGTCACCGGCGCGGCCCTCCTCGCGCTGCTCGTGCCCCTCGGCTACGGCCTCTCGCGCCCCGGCGAGCGGCCCATCGGGCCCAACATCCCCACGCTCGCCCCGCTCCCCGACGTCATCGCGCAGCTGCAGCAGCGCGACGTCGCCACCATCGTGGAGTTCGTCGATTACGAGTGCCCCTTCTGCCGCCGCCAGCAGGAGGCCCTCGCGCCCGTGCTCGCCTCGTACGGCGCGCGCGTGCGGGTCATCCGGAAGAACGTCCCGCTCTCCTTCCACGAGCACGCCCGCGACGCCGCCCGGGCCGCGTGCTGCGCCGACGAGCAGGGCCGCGGCGAGGCCGTCGCCGCCGCGCTCTTCCGCGCCGAAGACCTCACCCCCGCCGGGTGCGAGCGCGTCGCGCGCGAGGCCCACGCCGACCTCGAGGCCTACCGCGCCTGCCTCGCCTCGCGCCGCCCCGACGTGGTCATCGAGCGCGACCTCAACGACGCCCGCGCGGCCGGGGTCTCCGGGCTCCCCACGCTCTACGTCGGCGTCGAGCGCTTCGAGGGCCTCACCGACGCCACCGCCCTGCGCGCCAGCATCGAGCGCGCGCTGCGCGGCGGCTGAGCGGCCCCGTGCGGCTCGGCTGGATGCTCCTCGCGCTCGCGGCCACGGGGTGCCGCCGCGGGGCCCGACGACCCGACGTGACCGCGGACGGCGCCTCCCCCGACGCGGCGCCGGGCGAGCCCGCGGGGGAGACCCCGGCCATCGCCCCCACGCGCCCCGCCGAGGGGTCGCAGCCCCGGTGGCGCTCGCTCACGCACGGCCCCCGGCCGCGAGGCGCGGAGCGCTGGCGCTACGACTTCACCCCGCGGGCGCCCTACGGCGAGCCGGCGACGGACGGGCGCACGGTCTTCGTGAGCGCGGCGCGCCGCGAGGTCGAGGGGCCCACCGACGGCGAGGTGTTCGCGTTCGACCTGCGCGACGGGACGCTGCGCTGGCACGTCGCGGTGAGCGGCCTTCATGGCGAGCCCGTCGAGCTGGTCGACGGCCTGGTGCTGGTGGACACCATCCCCCACTGCGCCCGCCGCGGCGCCGACACGCCCGGCGTGCCGCAGCGGCCGTGCCTGGAGACCGGGCGCGGCGGCCTCGTGGCCCTCGACGCGCGCGACGGGCGCGAGCGCTTCCGGTCGGCGTTCAGCTCCGAGGCGCTGCGGGCGCGCTGGGCGGGCGCGCTGGTCGACGGCGCGTGGTGGATGCACGACGGCGCGGGCTCGCTGCGCGCGGTGCGGCTCCCGTCGGGCGAGGCCGGGGCGCGCATCCCGCTGTCGGGCGCGGTGACCAACCTCGCGTCCGCCGAGCGCGACCTCTTCTACACGGTGGACTCCCGGCCGACGACGCGGCTCGTGGCGAGGACGCCGTCGATGCCGCGCGCGCGCTGGGAGAAGGCGCTGCCGTACCGCAGCGCGTGCCCGGTGGTCACGACGGGGCCGGTGCTCGTGGTGCCGGCCTTCGCCGCGACGGGGGTGACCGGCGCGCCGAGGGCGCTGCTGCGCGCCACCGGGGCCGACCTCTGGACGGTGCCCGCGCCGCCGCGCTCGGTCGAGGGCTGCGGCGCCGTGGACAACAACGTGTTCTGGCAGGTGCACGACCTGATGCTGCAGGGCTTCGCGCTCGGCGACGGCCGGCGGCGCGGTCGCTTCGCGGTGCCGTCGCCCCCGACGAGCGACCTCAGCGTGGCGCTCGACGGGGTGTTCTACCTGGGCCTGCACGGGCGCCTCGCGGGCATCGACCTCATCGACGGCCACGTGGCGGTGAGCGTCGCGACCGGGGCGGCGGCGGCCGAGGGGATGGTGCTCGCGGCGGGCCGCGGGGCGGTCACCACGCGCGACCCGGGGCTGGTGATCGGCTTCGACTGAGGTCACCGTCGACGATCGCGGTGGGCGGCGCTAGGTTCGCGCCCGATGATCAGCACCATCGTCTCCAACTCCCTCCGCGCGGCGCTCTACCCCCTCTCCGCGGCGCGCCGGGCGGCGCTCGCGCCGAAGGGCACCTGGATCACCCTGACCCTGGAGGGCACCATCACGGAGATCGAGCGCCCCTTCTCGCGCTTCTCGCACCCGCTCCAGATCCTGCTGAAGGGCGCGACCCCGAAGCCGGTGCTCACCCTCGCGGTGCTGCGCGAGCTCGCCGAGGCCGTCGCGGCCGACCCCAACGTCGACGGGGTGCTGCTGCGGGTCGAGGCGCTCAGCTGCGGCAGCGCGGTGGCGACCGGCCTGCGCGAGGTGATCGCGGGGCTGCGGGCGGCGGGCAAGCGGGTGGTGGCGTGGCTGCCCGACGGCGGCACCACGCGGGAGTATTTCGTGGCGCTGGCGGCCGACAAGGTGCTGCTCACGCCGCAGTCGTCGCTGGGCCCGCTGGGCTACGCGGCGCAGACCACCTTCGTGCGGGCGCTGCTCGAGCGCGGCGGCCTGGAGACCGAGGTGTACGCGCGCAAGGAGTTCAAGAGCGCGGCCGAGCAGTTCAGCCGCGACGGGTACTCCGAGCCCAACCGCAAGCAGCTGGAGGCGCTGCTCGACCGGCTGCACGCCGCGCTGGTGGGGGCGATGGCCGACGGTCGCCACGTCGACGAAAACCGCGCGCGGGCGATGGTGGAGAACAGCCCGTACCGCGCCCCCGACGCCGTGCGCGAGGGGCTCATCGACGCGCTGGCCTACGAGGACGAGCTGCCCGCGCACCTGACGGGCGCGGCGGGCGCGGCGCCGAAGCTGGTGAAGGCGGCGATGTACCTCGCGCTGAGCCGGGTGATGCGCTTCGACGGGATGTGGGACGGGCCGCGGGTGGGCGTGGTCGAGGTGCGCGGCGCGATCGTGTCGTCGTCGCAGTCGAGCATGGGCGGCGTGGCCGACGCGCGGCGGGTGGGCGCGGCCATCCGCGCGGCGCGGGCCAACCCCCGGGTGGGCGCGGTGGTGCTCTACGTCGACTCGCGCGGCGGCAGCGCCCTCGGCAGCGACATGATCGCGCACGAGGTCGAGCGGCTGAAGGAGAAGAAGCCCGTGGTGGCGTACTTCTCCGACGTGGCCGCGAGCGGCGGGTACTACGTCGCGGCGCTGGCGCAGGAGATCATCGCGCAGCCGCTGACCATCACCGGCAGCATCGGGGTGATCGCGATGCGGCTGCTGGCCTCGCGGCTGCTGGAGAAGCTCGGGCTCAACCACGAGGTCATCCGCCGGGGCGAGCGGGCCGACATGCTGTCGCCCTTCCGGGGCTGGAGCGACGACGAGCGCGCGGCCTTCAACCGCGAGATCGACGGGTCGTACAACGACTTCGTGGGCATCGTGGCGCGCGGTCGCCGGCGCGACGTGGCGGAGGTCGAGCCGCTGGCCCGGGGGAGGGTGTACGCCGGGGTCGACGCGCACGCGATCGGCCTGGTCGACCACCTGGGCGGCTTCGACGTGGCCATCGAGCGGGTGCGCTCGCTCGCCAACACGAAGCTGGCCGACCGGCCGGTGGTGATCACGCCGCCGCGCGGCACCGTCGAGCCGCCGGAGCCCGCGCCGCCCATCCGCGCGCTGATGGCCTTCCTGGAGGGGCAGGCGATGGCGACGCGGGCGGAGGTCGACCTGCTGCGCATGTCCGTGGCCTCGCCCAACGAGCGCCTCTTCGCATGGGACGGCCTCTCGACGGAGCTGTAGCCGCGGCGATGCCCGAGCACCCGGCCCTCCTCGACGCCACCAGCGAGAGCTTCGACGGGCTGGTCTTCGCGCCGCGGGGCGAGCTCGCGGTTGTCGACTTCTGGGGCGCCGGGTGCCCCAACTGCGAGGTCTTCGCCCGCGACGCGCCCGCGCTCCTCGCCGAGCTCGCGGGGGAGGCCGTGCGGGTGGTGAAGGTCGACGCCCGCGCCCACGACGACGTCGCGCGGCGCTTCGGGCTCTACGGCATCCCGACCTTCCTGCTGGTGCGGGACGGCAGGCTGCTCGGGCGCATGAGCCAGTACCACGGGCGAGCGTATTGGCTGGCCGTGGTGCGCGAGCACCTGCCCGCGGCCGACGCCCCCGCTGCCACCCTCGAAGTGCCTGAAACATAGCCTTCCTGTGATGGTATGAGCGCTGCTCCCGGGGGTAGCGTGCGCCGCATGGTGACGAGGGTGCAGGGCGGGGTGGACGTGGTGTTCCAGGCCCCGCGCTGGTCCGAGCGCTGGGTGCTCGAGGACGGCGTCACCATGCCCGAGACCGAGTCCCACCTGCGCACCACGAGACTGCTCATGGACGTCTTCGTGGCCTGCGATCGCCCGCGAAGGACTACGGCGAGGGCCCCGCGAAGTGCGCCGCGAGCGGCACGCGCGAGCTGTGGATCTTCGACCCGGAGGGTTACGGCCGCGGGGCGACGGGCGAGCCGTGGGTGCTGCAGGTGTGGCGGCGATCGGAGGCGGGGGAGTTCCGGCAGGTGTTCGCGGGGGACGCGCCCACGTATTCGGAGCGGCGCGGCGCCTGGCTGGTGGTCACCGACGGGGGCACGCGGCTGCGCGTCGCCGACGACGAAGTGGGCGAGCAACGCTGGCTCACCGGCGAGGAGTCCGAGCGCGCGCGGGCCGCTGCAGCGGAGGCCGAGGTGGCGGGGCTGCAGGCGCTGCTGGGCGGGTAAGGGCTCTCCCATGAACTGGCTGGGCTGAGCGTGCGTCCAGGCCGAGTCGACCTGCGAGCGCGCCCGGAGCGAGCGACCAAGCCGTAGCGTTGCTACGGCGCGGGAGTCGAGTGAGGACGTAAGCCGCAGGGCGGCCGGACTGGGCGTGCGATCAGCCCAGCCAGTTCATGGGAGAGCCCTAACCCGCGTCGGCGGGCTCGATGACGTAGGTCGGCGACGCGTCGAGTGCGCCGTCGCACCCCGAGCGGCCACCGTTTTACCGTCGCTGGTCATCCAATGGGACCTTCACGCGCGCTCCGCTCGTGGTTCATCGCGCTCGCCTCGATCGCGTCGGCGTGCGCGCCGGAGTGGGCGACGAGGTCACGGTGGTCGATACCGGCGGTGGGGCTGACGCCGTCGCGGCCATCGACGCCCCGGCGCCGGCGCTCGACCGCCCCGGGACGCCGCGCGATGCCCCGACCCTCGCCGGGGGCTCAACGGGAAGCGCGGGCGCGCACCCAGGCGACGCAGCGGTCGTGCGCGGCGAGGTCGGCGGCGAGCTCATCCGCGGGCGCAGGAGGCGGTGGCTGACGCATGGGGTGGTTCCTCCGCAAGGGAGCATCGCACGGAGGGGCGGGAGCGCGAACGACCTGGCCGATGGCCTCCACTCCCTCCCCCCCTTCACCCCGCCTCGGTCACCGGGTCGCCCAGCACGATGCGCTCCTCGTCGCAGCCGTAGGCGTTGGGCGTGAGCTCGATCACCGTGTGCAGCGGCACGTCGAGCCGGGTGCAGCTCTCCGGGGCCTGGTCCATGAAGTACGCGTAGAGGCAGCGCAGCACCGCGCGGTGCGTCACCACCAGCGTCGGCGAGCGCTGCCGCTCCAGCTCGATGATGATCGGCTCCAGCCGCTGGATGACGTCCTCGTACGACTCCCCGCGGGGGTACCGGTAGCGCAGCTTGTCCTTCTGCCGCCGGGCGTACTCCTCGGGGTGCTGCGCCTTGATCTCCGCGTAGGTCATCCCGTCGAAGATCCCCGCGTCGATCTCGTCGAGCGCCCGCCAGGTCACCATCGGCGCCGGGAGGTACCGCGCCGTCTGCGTGGCCCGCTTGAGCGTGCTCGTCCACACCTGCACGTCGTCGCCGGGCAGCACGTGCTCGTTGAAGAAGTCCGTGAGCCGAACCACGAAGCGCTCGCCCTTCGGGGTGAGCTCGGGGTCGCCGCCGACGCGCCCGTCGACGTTGCACGCGCTCTCGCCGTGCCGCGTGAGCCACAATGGGCGCGGTACGATGTGGAGGTTCATCAGCACCCGCACGAGGCGCCCCGGGAGGTCGCCGCGCAGGTCGTGCAGCACCAGCTCGCGGCCCACGTTGATGAGCTTCACGAAGGAGCCGTCGCTCGCGTCGAGGGTC
>Ga0247843_1002555_pt1 | contig 32632 bp, 31 predicted proteins | sample LaCruzMarch2017__FD_192420 | JGI IMG/M metagenome (GOLD analysis project Ga0247843, IMG submission 192420) | Freshwater microbial communities from meromictic Lake La Cruz, Castile-La Mancha, Spain - LaCruzMarch2017_8m | ecosystem: Environmental > Aquatic > Freshwater > Lake | place: Spain... | reverse complement strand
TACGTATTTTCGGTTCGAAAACTCCTTGGGTCTTTCGTATCGGCTTGCTCAAAGGGCATTGGACAAAAATAGTCGAAAGGGTAAATGGTATTAGCTCCCACGTGTTGCTTAGAATTGTTATCCTCATCCAAACCAAGGGCAGTAAATACAGGGCGAATTTCAAGTGGAATTTCCTTGTATGTGCTTTCCGTTTTTTTGTTCAAATATACATCAAGGCACGCCTTAACGGTCGGGTGATTTTTGACAGCACCTATGACTACTGGCTCCACCATGCCGTTGTTGGCCCTACCCCAAAATGCTTGTTCATTCAACAAATCACCTAAGGGCTTTATTGCGAGCATGTCCGTATCCAAATAAATACCCCCCTGTTCATACAAAATTCTCAATCTGGCGTAATCGGATAAAAAGGCCCATTGTTGTTCCCTCATGGCTTTTTGGGCAAAGTCACATTCCATGGGTGTATTGGTTAAATCCCATTTGATAATTTCATAATCCGGCATTACTTTCTTCCAAGAATCCATGCAACGCTGAATGTTCTCAGGAAAGGGGTCGTTGCTGAACCAGAAATAATGAATTTTTTTTGGGATCATAAAAATTTACGTTTTACCGAAAAGAAAACTTCTTTACAGGTGCGACTCAACAATTTCCAATAAAATACAAAATACAGGCTCCTAAAAGGAAGTGAAGGAACGATATAATTTCTATTCCATAGATTTCTATAAGAATATCGTCTTAACCACCAATCTAAAACCCAACTGTAATTTGATAATAGGGGTTTCTTTTCAAGCATTTGATTGGTTTCATATATTACGAGACTAGCCTCTTTTAAACGATTAATGTCTTTTGATAAATCAGCTATACTTCTGGTCGAAGCACCATGCGACCTCCAACTGCACAAGGATTCTTCAATAAAAACAATGTTTCCTTTAAACGCTAGAAAATTCCAAAACAACCAATCACCAGAATAATCATATGCTTTTATTTTTAGCAGTAAGTTAGTATCAAGTGCGTCTTTTCTAAATACAGCGGAAGAGGCATTGGACACAAAATTGCGGTAGCGTTGATAATCCTCAAGAAAGTTTTGACCTTTCCATATTTTATTCTGAAAACCAATGTCCAATGAAGGGTCATGAATCCATGTATTATTTTCATGAACAATTTCTGATTTTTCATTGATAATTTTACAATCGGAAAAAACCAAAACGACTTCAGGATCTTCAAAATACGGTACTACTTTTTCTAAAAACTTAGAATCAGCTTCATCATCACTTTCCGCAATCCATATCAAATCGCCTTTAGCTAGTTCGATTCCCTTCACCCATTGTTTAAAAGGACTTCCGCTGTTCTTCTTATTGAAGACAACGTGGGCTATCTTGCTCTCTCCTTTTAATTCTTCGATTACATCCTTACTGTTGTCTGAAGAAAAATCATCCAAGATGATAATCTCAATTTGATTGAATGATTGATCTAACACTGATCTTACTCGCTCATTTAGGAATTTGAAATGATTGTAGTTTGGGATTATTACTGAAACCATTTTCGTAAGTATGAAAGTATATATTTTTTCTTGGGATTCCTTAACCAAGTCGATTGTAAAACAACCCCTAAATATTCTTTATCTAATTCCGACAATGGTAATTTGCTCATGAAATCTAAATATTGTTCTTCATAATGAAAAACTTTAAAAAAAGGATGTCTCGGTAGAATATGACTCGTCTTCTTGTACAATATAAATTCACCGTACCAAGTGAACTCAGAAGGGGATATTATAAAGGCTTTTTCGATAGTCAAATCAGATTTTCTCCAATGTTCAATGAGCTCAATACAAATTTCGGAATTAAATAAAATTGGGGCTGGACCAAAATCATAAAATTCCCCTGCTCTTTGAAAATAATCCATGACCGGTTTCCTTATCGAGATATAATAGGATTTGATCTTATTATAAAATTCGGGATATTCCAATGCCCATTCAAATAAATCCTTTTGTTGATGGATTTGAAATAATGCAATGCCTTTAATAATGAAATCAGAAATATAGAAGTTTCGAATAAAGTATGAATCAGAATCTAAACAAAGATAATTTTTACATTTGCCTTTTGTTGAAAACAATAATTTAACAATCTGTTGGGTAATCCAATTGTCCTCAAGGTGTTCAAGACCAGATGATGATAAAATTTCTTCCTCTGAAATAAAATTAAATTTAAATTCATTAAGAAGGGATGCCAGATTTTCATGATTTTCCTCTCTTGTGCAAATAAAAACAGGTATATTGTCAATATTATACCTTTGAATACTTTTTGAAAGTTTCAATAGATGATTAAAATCTTTAGGCGTGGTTTTGCAAAAAAACACAAGTTCGTCCATCATTTCAAATATTCTTTGCGGATCCACATGGAATCACACTGATTTCCATCTAGTAGTTCAAAATGGACCATTTGAAATTGTTTTAATAAAAGAAAATCGGCGACGACGTGAAAAGTAACCTGTCCAACCCAAACCTCGTTTAGTTCCGACTCTAACTGAATAACTTTAATGTTATTTATAAAATCTCCCGCACCGGATAAAACTTCAAATGTGCAACCTTCAACATCAATTTTTAATAAATCAATTGACTTAATATTATTTGATTCAACGAAATCTTTTAACGTTAACAATTGTGTCTTTTGAGTGAAAAAAAGGTCATCATTTAGTGTTTTATGTTTACGGGCAGAGGAAACTCCAGAATTTAAAGTGGTTAGTTTAACGAAATTGAAATCAATAACTGCAGTTTTATCTCCAATTGCTAAATTAAAAGCATTGAAATTATAACGTTGAATCATTCTATTGAATAAATCAGGATGAGGTTCAAAAACAAACACGTCCTTTTGTCCAAGCTTAAAAAATGCTCTCAAATTTTCGGCATCTTGACCTAAGTTAGCACCAATCTCGAAAATGTTGGTGATATTAATATTTGAGTTCTTTTTTAAAAGGGAGGCAATTTTGTCCATTGAGATGCTTGCTGATGCAGCATTTGAATCGGGTAGAGTAATCAAACCGCGATTAAAAAACCCAAGTAGTTTCCTTTGAATTTTATTTAACATATTTTCCAAGCTGATTTTTTAACATATAGAAACCCTTTTTATACTTTATATATATCCAATACAATCCCAATTTCTTGCAGAAACTTAATTGACTCAAATATCCATTTGAATTCATTTTATAGAGTGCCACATCAATTGCTTCATCTAATAAATCATAAGATTTAAACGTTTTCAAAAATCCATTTAGTTCGATCAAATATCCTGATGAATTAAAAGAGGCTCGAACAGTATTAGAGTGCTGTCGATAATAATTCAACTTTTTTGGATGGTAAAACACAAAACCAGATGAATCAAAACATATTTTAGAGTAAATAAGAAGATCCCCTATTAACTTTATTTCACCATTATCTGATATTATTTTCATTGCTGAATTAAGTTCAATCGATTTAATCAAAGTTGCACTTGCGTTTTGAATTACATTACTTTTGACGAGTTTAAGCCTTAAAAAATCTCTACCATTTTGATAAAATGATTTTGTTTCTGAAGAAAAACTGCTTTTTATTAGGTCATTATTTTGGTTGATTAAATATGAATCGCAAAAATATAAGACAACATTTTGATAACGTGAAGTATTCTCTATTGCATTGCTTAAAAACTCAATAGATGCCACATCATCACTCTCCGCAATCCAAATCCATTCCCCCATGGAGAGACTCAAGCCTTTTTTCCACTGTTTGAAGGTGCTACCACTGTTCTTTGTGTTATACTCAATACGACTGATTTTCTCATGTCCTCGATAGCCTTCTATGATTTCTCGGCTATTATCGGTTGAGCAGTCGTCCAGGAGAATCACCTCAATGTTTTTGTAGGTTTGATTTAACACAGAATCGATGCGTTCCTTTAAAAAAGGCGCATGGTTGTAATTCGGAATAATTACACTAACTAAGGGATAACAATTCATTATACTTTTTTTCAAATTGCGAATAAGCAAAATTTGCCATTGCATATTCCCTGTTGTAATGTGAAATTTTTATCAATAATTCAGAATTATTTTTCAATAAACCTAAGTATTCTTGAACTTTTAAAATAATTTCTGTATTATTTGTATTAATGATCAATCCGTTTTTTTCGGACACATGATCCTTAATTGATCCAACATCTGTTGTAATAATTACAGCTCCATTAGCCATTGCTTCTCCAATAGAACGTGGAAATCCCTCGCTCAGCGATGTTAGAAGAAAAACATGGCATTTATTGTACAAGCTTGCCATTTTTTCTTGATCCTTAATCTCGCCATAAAAAGTTGCATTTTTTAATTTTTGATATTTTTCCGGATTTGGTCCTACAAAATGAAAATGAATATGCTCAATTGAACAGCTTCTAGCAATTTCATAAGCCAAACTGAATTGTTTTTCATAAGAGTCTCTTGCGGCAAATAGGACATCTAAACGATTTTTTTCTTTGTGCGCAAATGTTTTAGGAATTGTTACAGCATTATAAATGATTACTTCCTTTACGTTGTTAACTTTATTTTGCTTATAATATGTTTTGTCGATAACATCTGACAACGAATCTGTTATTAAAATCCTCTGAAAGATTTGATCGCTCATATCGAGGTCAAGATATTTTGCAATACCATCATCATTTTCAAGTTCAGCATAAGCATTATGAGTTACGACAAAAAGTTTAAATTTTATTTTGTGTTTAGCAATCATTTTTTTGAAGTCTGAATCTCCATTTCTGATTATTACGATTTTGTCTTTTTTGTTTATGCATTTCAATAAAAAGCCTTGATAAAATCTCTTATTCCAGTTTTCAAATTGTCCTTTTATTTTGTCTTCAAAAAACCAGAATAGCCCCTGCTTTTTAAATTCTGCCTCTAAAGCATAATCTTCTGAAGACATGGTTTTCTTCCATGGATTGTGTCGATACCAAATAATAATCTCTTTCTTCTTATTTTTGATTGCTCTTACAATATCTAAGTGAACTAACTCTGCTCCACCAATAGATGAAAGAGGAAAAATGAAAAACAACTGATTTTCATTCGTGTGAAAGGTTCCATATATTTTTCCTACCAAGTGGTAAATCTCTCCAATGATCTGAATAAGATATTGCTTCAAAACTAATACTTTTTGAAAATGCGTTTAATGCGATCCTTAACGATGACTGAAAACTCACTTAAACTTAAATCTTTTAAAAGGGATGGATCTACCTTCTGACTAATGAAGTTTCGACTATTGCCAGCGAATAGTTTTTTAAATTCTTTCCCGTTTATTTGATTTTGAACAGTTTTGCTCGTGTAAATATTCTTAGGTTCACGAAGAAATAGTTCATGGGTAGTCATGTTTGACCACATTGGGGTAAGGTAAACACAATCTTCAAAATAATAATGCGTGACCTGCGACCATCTTGTTTTGGAAACATCAAGCACTTTCTTACCACCATGTAATAGATTAGCAGACCAAATAAGAACATCTCCTTTACTCAAATGAAGTTCTTTTTCCTGATAGCCTTTGGCACTGATTAATTTTTCTATAAATTCCTCATACTTATCGTAATTGGCATAACCACCTCCTTTCTTGAGACCATCGCCATCCCCAGGATTATCAACAGGTATTCCAATGTCCTGATAACTGAAGATTGGTTCTTTGTGTGATTTTGGAAAATACAATAAGGGCCCGTTTTCGGAATTGGTGTCCTCGAGCGCAACCCAAACACCACACATAAATCTTTCTGGGATACTACTAAAATGAATGCTATCAGAATGAATTTTTTGTTGTGAACCATATTTAAAATTGAGTGTTTGAAACGGAAAAGTTTCTCGTCCATACAATAATTCTAATATTGAAAGAATTTTTTTGTGGCATGCTAAATCTTTTACAGAAGATACGCTTGACCACAAATCTTGATTCCGATTGGTTTCAAAATTAATTTCTTTTGGAAAGTAAGCGTCAATTGCTGAAACGATCGCATCAGCGTTCTCATTTGTAATTAAATTTTGTATTACAACAAATCCATTTTCGTTGAAATCACGACAGAGTGATATTTCATCGTCATTCAAACTTCTACTTTGAATTGAAGATTCAAACAGAGGACTTTCTATCCAGGGTAAGTTCATGTTTCCAAGGTTTATGGAATAAATATAGTTTTATTAAGATTGGCGCTTTTAACCCTTTCGTTAATTCTATTGACATTCAGGTTTTGATAAATATACTCATCTGAAAATGTATTCTCCGGAATCATTGATTCTTGCATTTTTTCTAGGTAAGAAGAAGTGGTTGAAATCTGTTTCGCAGGATTTCCACCAAAAACGGTATCATCAGGAATATCTTTTGTAACAACGCTGCCTGCTGCTATAATTACATTATCTCCAACCTTTACTCCCGGTAGTATTAACGAACCAGCACCAACGAACACATTACTCCCTATTGTTGTATTTTTTACCTTGGTGTATCCGATGAATTTTTTAGTGCTTGCATCGTGTGCTAATACATGAACATTGGGAGCAAAAGTTACATTGTTGCCAATCTTAATATGAAAACAGTGATCCGGGTCGATAATACAATTATCCAATATGTCAACATTTTCTCCAATGGATGCACCCCTTCGCCGAAGTTCATGCAAATTTGATAACTGAGATTGATTTAAAAATGGTTGTGAATCTACTTTTTTTGAAATTTGATAACCACACTTACTAAGTAGTTGCTGAATAATCCTTTTCATTTTTCAATCAGTTCATTAAACATATTCTTCCAATTCTTGACCTGGACTTCCACACCCAATTTCTCAATGTAGTCTTTTCTGATAGATGCTTTCATGCTTTTCAGAACTTCCGGATGATCAATTAGAAATGCGATTTTTGAAGAGATATCTTTTACATTCCTTTCACAAAACAGGCCATTCTCTCCGTCACGCATAAGGTAAGCCGGCATACCAATGCGCGTGCTTACACTGGGTACACCACAAAGGCTAGCTTCCATAAACATGGATGGACCGGCATCAGCCTCTGAGGCGATTATCGCAAGATCAACACCCTGCCAGAAAAAAGCCAGTGATTCAATGCTGCCTTCAAACTGAGTTTTTAGGACTACCGGATAGCCTTCCTTTTGTAATTTTTCGACAACCGGAAGAATAACAGAATGAAAACCTTTGAATTCCCTGTTCGGGTTACCTGTCCAACCAATTACAAAATCGGTTTCTTCCGAGCGATTCATTGGTTTAAAAACAGATTCATCATAGGCCATGTTGGCAAAAAAAAATGGGATATTAGCGTTTTTTTTATAAAACGCTGCAATAGATGGAGCACCCGTAACAATTGCATCTGCATCATTCAAATACTGACTGCAAAACTCAGTTTTATTAATTGTTGCCAATAGTTGAATTCCTTTTGGCGGAAATCCATCTGTATATATTCCTTTGATTTTTTTGTTGTATTGAACATGATCAAAATTAGCATCCTTGTCCATATAAAAATCTAAGAAAACAACAAGATCATATCTGTTATCCTTTCGCACTTTCCTTATTCTGCCTTCTTCATCAAATGAAAGAAAACCGAATTTATTTAAATATCGAATGCTATAATAAATAAACGCCCTTATTATTGGAATGCGTTGAAACGGAATTGCTTTTCTGTAATTATTACCATGATAATGATTATACTCAATTAGTGATATGTCAGAATTAATTTGTGAGTCTATTCGAGGATTATAAATGGTATAGTCATAATAGAAATCAAAATCACTTTTTAATTGAGTGTATACAAATTTAATAATATTGTCAAACGCCCATCCCGGCATATCCCCAATGATCATAATACTTGGTTTCTTTTTTCTCACTTTGCGGGTACCCCTTTAACTGTAACTCCCGCAGGAACATCTTTGGTCACCACCGCCCCTGCACCAACGATGGCCTTATCTCCAATCCTTACTCCTGGCAAAATCAATGCTCCCATGCCAATAAACACCTCGTTTCCAATCGTACAGCGTCCTGCAATAGAAACTCCAATGCATATTTCACAAAATGATCCGATGCTGGAATCGTGGTGAATGCTAGATTTGGCATTGACCAAGGTACCCTTTCCAAGAACTACATTTGGTCCTATATATACGTGATGCATCAGGTTAAGTCCTTCACCAAGCTGCACTCCAAAATCACTCACTTGTGCAGTCGTTGAAATCACGGAGGCTACCGGAAGTTTTCCAATAAGCTGCTCAAACAACCGACGTCTTAACTGAGGTTTTCCAACACCAAGTATAAACGGCTCTATCGGTAATGAATCACGTTTATGCAGAACTGGGATACCGAATAATTCATTCACATACACATTAATTTCAACATAAAAAGCACTAACCGCTTGATTACCGAGCTTCAGTTCATTTAACACTTCTAACGCATGCCCTCCTGCTCCTACAATAATCATGAATTCTAAATTAAAAATTATTAATAATCGAGGCAATACCCTTTACATCTTTTTCACTCAGACCATAAAATAAGGGTAAACATAAAATCCGTGAAGAAATATCCGAGCCAATCTCACAGGTGCTTTGGGAAACATAAGGCAATTGGGTAAGGGATGGATAAAAGTACCTGCGTGGAAATACCCCAGCAGCTTGTAAGGAATTTTGCACTTCAATTAACAGACTTTCGGATTCAAATAAGACTGGATAATATGCTCTATTCCAATTGGTTTCATTTCTAATTTTCAGAACTTCTAACGAATCCAATTTCAGGCAATCATGATACCACAATACCACGCTGCTTCGATCCCCTAAAATCTCCGACATATGCGGTAAAACCGCCAAGCCCATGGCCGCTTGCAATTCACTCATTTTCCCATTGATTCCAAGTCCATGAAATGCCAAGGGACCGTCATGGCCAAAGTTATGACTGTAATACAGTTGATGAAACAAGTCGGAATCTTTGCAGAAAATCGCACCTCCCTCTCCCGTATGGAATAATTTCGTGGCGTGAAAACTGCACGTTGTTACATCGCCATATTCAAAAATACTCTTCCCTTTATAGCTCACCCCAAAAGCATGTGCTCCGTCGTAAATCACCTTTAGGTTGTGCTTCTTAGCAATTCGTTCAATTTCTTCTACGTTACATGGATTACCAAATACGTGCGTTGCTAAAATACAGGTCGTTTTATCCGTAATCGCTGCCTCAATTTTGGTTTCATCAATGGTTAGGTATTCCGGATGAATGTCCACAAATACGGGCGTACACCCCTCCCAAACAATGGTTGAAGTTGTCGCGACATACGAGAATGGTGTGGTAATGACTTCTCCGCCCTTCGACAAACACTTCAGGGCAATTTGCAAGGGAATCGTCCCGTTGTTCATGAGGAGAATTCTCGATTGGTCAAGATTCAAGTACTCTGTGAGTTTGTCCTCTAATTCCAAGACCAAGGCTCCCCGATTGGTTAACCAACCGTTGTTGTAGGCCCGTTGCACTTGAGCCGTGTATTCCTCTATCGGAGGCAAAAACGATTTTGTTACGGGAATCATGAATAAATTTTAAAATCAATATTCGGCCGAACAAATCCCGGGTATTTACCATGCCAATTGGTGTTTTCTCGTTCTTCTTCCACCTCAAAAGTTAATACCTCCTCAAAGTTAAAAAGGGGTTTTGCTGTATCTTGGACAAGCATGAAAGATACATAAAATACTCCTGTATTTAATAATTCTTTTGGAATCACACATCGTGCATGATGAAGACCGACACCAAGCGTAGGCGGTGGTAATTGGGTTATCACATTGAACACACATTCTCCAGTGGCCGCATAGAGGTGAAGGCTAAGATTAGCGACTAAGTCTTCTACATAATTCCAAACACTTATGTTTATTTCAAGGGAGCTTTTTACCGTAATGATTGATTTACCGTCTTCACGTATTGGTTTAAGTTCAATGGATTTTAAGCGCGTAAATTCATTGCCAGGAGCCTCTTGTTCTTCATAAGATCTCCCCCAATCGGTTTTATTTCGGCTATTAAGATACGTTTCTATTACTTGGGTTGGGCTACCCTCCGAGACAATACTTCCGTGCTCCAAAAGCAATGCTCGAGAACACAAATTCTTCACTGCTTCCATGTTGTGGCTCACAAACAATACCGTTCGACCCGCCCCTGCCACATCCTTCATTTTACCAATGCATTTTTTTTGAAATTCGACATCACCCACAGCCAACACTTCATCTACAATTAATATCTCTGGTTCAAGATGCGCCGCCACAGCGAATGCCAAACGCACATACATTCCTGATGAATAGCGCTTAACCGGTGTATCAATATACTTTTCGACGCCTGAAAATGCCACAATCTCATCGAATTTCGAACGAATTTCCGCCTTAGTCATACCCAAAATGGCGCCGTTCAAAAAGATGTTTTCCCTTCCTGTTAAATCCGGATGAAACCCCGTACCCACCTCCAAAAGAGAAGCTACACGCCCCCGTAAATGTATGGTCCCCAGTGTTGGGGCAGTTACTTTCGACAACAGCTTCAATAGGGTACTTTTTCCCGCTCCGTTCTTACCAATAATGCCTAAAACCTCTCCTTGCTGTACCGAAAAGCTTATGTCTTCAAGCGCCCATACTAAGTTTGAATTGGATTGTTGCGTTCGGTCGTTGGACTCTGTAATGCGCAAATAGGGGTCTTCTTTTCCCCTTATCCTATGCCACCAATGGTTAAGATCGTGCACCAAACTCCCTTTCCCCACCTGTCCGAGTCGGTATTGTTTAGCAACATGATTAACCTTTATTACTTCCATTGTACTTATTATACGGTATCCATAAAGGACTGCTCGACACGGTTAAAGACAAACACGCCTAACATCAACATCCCAATCGAACAACCTGCAGTGTAAAGTAACCCAATTCCGTCAAAAGAACCAATGCCAAAAAGTGAAAACCTAAAATTCTCCACAACAGACGTCAAAGGATTGTAGGAAATGGCTTTATGCAAAAATCCTTGGGTAAATCGCAGTGGATAAATGACCGGGGTAGCATACATCAACAATTGCACACCAAAGGTTAACAAATAAGTCAAATCACGATACTTGGTCGTTAATGCCGAAAACAATATCCCCAAACCTAATCCCATTAAGGCAAGAAGTAGGATGTAAATCGGAAGAAGACTTAAGCTCCAATCAATGTCAATTTTTTGCCATCCTTGAAAATAAAAAACCACGATTAATAGGGTCAGAATGAGCAGATGTATGAATAACTTCAACAAGCCAGAAATCACAATGGATATAGGCACCGTTAAGCGCGGGAAATATACCTTCCCAAAAATATTTGCATTTGAAATAAAGGTACTTGATGTTTTGGTCAAACATTCCGAAAAATAGTTCCAAACGGCCAATCCCGTGAAGTAAAAAAGAAAAGGGTGCACCCCATTGGTGGGAATGGTGGCTATGCGCGAAAAAACAACATAAAACATCAATGCTGTCAGTACCGGTTGAATGATGAACCAAAGCGGACCCAAAATGGTTTGTTTGTATTGCGCAACAAAATCTCTTCGAACAAACAACAGAATTAAATCTCTATATCCCCACAATTCATGCAAGCGAACATCAAACATGCCTCGCTTAGGGGTAATCACCTCGACTTTACGCAACGATTCCATCTACCAATCTCCTAAATGTATGAAGGCAAAGGTACGCTTTATAAAACAACATGTACCGAAGCCCTTGGGTATTCGAAGAAATGCTACCGTTCAACGAGTAAATATTCAATATGGTTGAAGATGTATTCAAATGAAACGAACACATGCTAAATATTTCTTATTTTTGGAAGGATGCATCGAATGTTTCACCCAAGACTTCTTCCCCTTATTCTGATTTTTTCATCAGGATTAGGAAGCTATTTTGCGCAACCTTTGAGTGGTATTTTACCCAAAAACCAGTCAAATCTTAGCACCTTCAACGTATCCTTTCAATGGAACAGCTCCCCAAACACTTTAAATTATCGGGTTCAGTTTGCGAGCAACAATACCTTTAGTAGTAATTATACGCAATCTCCGCTTACTAACCTCACCTCTTGGAGTTCATTCGTTCCTACTCAAGGGACCTATTATTGGCGTATAAAAGCATACACAGCAAATGATTCCACCTGCTCGCCAACGTACACGTTCACGTATTTTACCCCCTCCAGTTTAAATTCTACCAGTTTATGGTTGAAAGCGGATGCTGGCGTTACCCCGGATGCCAGTAATAAAGTTCAACAATGGGCTGACTTGAGCGCGAACTCGCATGTAATGAGTCAAAACCTGGCAGCAAAAAGGCCCACTGTAGTAAATAATTCAGTCAATGGATATCCAAGCATTAGTTTTGCTGGAGCTCAAGTACTAAGTGGTGGAGACATTTTGGACCTCGGTTTTAACTCGAGAGCCATGTTTGTAGTTGGAAAAATGGCTGCCTCAAATCAAACGTTGCTCGCTAAATCACGAGCAGCAAATGCTACTTTTCGCTATGCACTCCTCAAGGACGTAACCTCTACAGCCTTCCTATTTCAAAGCGACAACAACACCAGTAATTATTCTCCTTTTAATACCACTAATTTTGCCTTGTATAATGCGTTTGTAAATCGAACTACTGCCAAGAATCACCTGGATGTGAATAATTCTTCGTTAGGCATAAGTTCTTTTAATAGCAATCTACTCTTTGAATCTAACTTTCGTTTTTTAATCGGTGCATATAACAATGCAAATGACGATGGCGAACTCCTTTTTTTAAACGGGAATATTTGTGAGATAATTTTTGCCGACACCAACGATTCCTTGGATATTCAAAAAATCAAGAACTATTTAAAATTCAAATATACGCCTGTATTTAATTTAGGGAGTGACATTGCAATAAGCAATGGATTTTGTCCACAATCCTTAACTGCACCTGCCGGTTTTTCAAACTATCAATGGAGCACCGGCGCAACAACCGCTAGCATTTCAGTAAATCAATCAGGATCCTATTGGGTTTCAGCCAATGATGCCTTTGGATTCAAATGGTCCGACACTCTTTTTGTAAAATTCCCTACGATTGCTCCCCCTCCAAGCACGTCGATTTGTTCTAACAGTTCTGTTTTATGGAATACTGGATTAGGTGCTGGATTTACCCACCTGTGGAATACCGGAACCACTGCAAATCAACTAACGATAACTCAAGGCGGAACCTACAGCGTACAAATTACAGGAGCAGGTGGTTGTCCATCAGTTCTTCAACAAAACACATTTAGCATAGATACCTACCCATTGACTGCGTCGCTAGGCATCGATACCTCCTTGTGCATTGGAAATGTTGTTTCGTTGCAGCAAGGGGCACAGCAAACAACATCCTATGCATGGAACAACGGGACCACGGGTAGCACCTTCCCTATTACTAACGGAGGAATGGCTGTTATTTCGTTAACCTCAACAAATGTTAATGGATGTGTTGCGCAAGACACGATACTGGTCAACGTGAACGGTACCGCTCCAACGATAAACGTATCGCTTCCAATGACCAATTGCACAAATAGCTTATTTCAAAGTTCAAATCAATCCAGCGTTCCGTTGCCTGCTGCGATAACAAGTCAGGTATGGAGCTTTTCCAATGGAATTCAATTAAATGGAAACACAGTTCAAACGACCTTCCCTACCACAGGATGGATCTATGGCTCAATCGAGGTCACGGCAAGCGATAATTGCAGTTCGTTAGATACCTTCTCCTTTTATGTTCATGTGCCTCCAACCTTAAACATACAACACAGCGGATCATGCAATAATGAGCTTATCTTATTTCAAGCAACCGACCTAAGCGGGAATCCACTAAGCACGTATGCTTGGGATTATCTTGGAGGTTTTGTAGATACAGACAGCATTGGAAGCCACCTGTTTAGTCAAGCCGGATTGAATCAAATTGCCTTAGTGGCACAAAACACTTATGGATGCTCAGATACAGCAGCATATTCATTCAACGTGTTGGTAGTACCGAGCGCTATTTTCTCGATTAACAATAGCTGTGAAGAAACCTTGATTTATCCGTTAAACTCGAGCATTGGAAACGATACAACAGGAATTCAATCCGTGCTGTGGGATTTTGGAAATGGCGCAATTGATACGGCATTCAATGCTCCATGTTTTTATTCGAGCGAGGGGAACTATTCGGTTTCATTGATTTGTTATGCCGGCAATGGATGTACCGATTCGAGTTCACAAGTGGTCACAATTCATCCGATGCCCGAGTTAAATTGGAACCTAGCACCTGCCTGTAAAGACAATCCAACAGTTTTTACAAGCACAAGCACCATTTCAAGCGGAACCATCGATAGCACCTCATGGTTGGTTAATTTACAATACCCAATTGAGGGAATTCAAGGACAATATTCCTTTACCACCTTGGGGATTCAGTTTTTAACACTTTCCGCAGTTTCTAACATGGGCTGCCAAGCCGACACCTTGATTCAGGTTAATGTAAATCCGGGACTAAGCAGCAGTTTTGTGTATGAACCCGCAATTTGCATCGCAGGTGACGAGTTAACCCTGTCCTCCACGGCCAATGGTTCAAGTACCATCGATTGGGTGATCAATGATGTTTCCTATGAGGACACGATCTCGTTGAATTATCTGATTCCGGATTCATTAATTGGCGGGGATCTATTTGTCTACAGCATAACGAGTAACTTGTATGGGTGTTCGGATACTACCCTGACAGTTATCCCAATCAATGAACCCCTATTGGAATTAGCCCTTAATCAAGTATATCTTGGGAGTCAGAATTCCCAGTCCATCATAGGATGTTCAATACAAAACGAAGGAACCGTATCCATTGTAGGTGGAATTCTTACCTTATCTGTATCTGGAATCCCTCGACTAAGCGGAACGCTAAACGACACCATTCTTCCGGGAGATTCGTACTATTATATTTTTGAAAACAGCCCGAATTTAGTGGGATTATCTCAAAACAATACGGTTGATTTTGTGTGTGTTAGTGCAGACTTGACTGGATTTCATTTCATGGAGGAACAGAATTTATCAAACAACTATGCGTGTTTATTAATCGAAGAGGGAACATTTTCTCTTGGTGCGCTCTCCCCTAACCCTGTAACGAATCAAAGTGATTTCCCCCTTATCCTTACAGAAAAAACACCAGTCACTGTTGAGGTATTCGATGTGCTTGGGAATTTGTGCACGCGTTCAGAAAACACCCTGGAAGCAGGAACGCATATCTTATCAGTGCTCATGAACGATAAAGCCGCAGGAGTCTATTTCTTGCGAGTACGTGTAGGATCACAACATAAAATTTTACAATTCATTAAAATTTAGTGCGGTTTTTTTGGCACAATGTATGATATTTGCACTGTAAAATAAACCCATGAAAATTATCTTATTGTTAACCGTGCTAATTATTTCGCTTCCACAATTCCACGGCCAAACGGAATTAAGCAAGTCCCAGAAAATCCTAAACAAGCTTTCAAAAAAGATGAAAGGCTTAAAGTCTTTTTACATGGAATATAGCGCCAACATTAAGAATGAAGAATTGAATCAAAACGATGATTATTCAGGAAAAGGATGGGTTAAAAACAACAAATACTATGCTACCTATGCAGACAATGTCATCTTGTGTAACGGACTTAAAACATGGACCATCATCGCCAAAGACAAAGAGGTGTATGAAAGTGATAATTCGGAGGACGAAGATGGGATAAATCCAAAAAAACTCATGACCATTTGGGAAACTGGGTTTAAGAATAAATACATCAAAGAAGATAAACTGAGTGGTGAAACGGTTGATGTTATTGATTTGTATCCAAAAAACCCAAAGACGGCAGACTATAATACCATTGTCATTTACATCTCGAAATCTAAAAATGAATTGAAAAAAGCAGTCATGAAATCGAATGATGGTTCAGTAATGACCTATTCTGTGACCAAATTCACCTCGAATCCTGAAATTAAGGATACTAAATTTGCATTTGACAAGAAAAACTATCCGGGGTATAAAGTGATCAAGAACTAACGTTTCAAGGCTCGATCCATTTCGCGTTGGTCATCTTTCATTTTCAGGTCGTGCCGTTTATCATGTAATTTTTTACCGACCGCACACGCAATTTCAATTTTCACCCAGCCTTTATCTGACAGGAACAGTTTAAGAGCAATAAGGGTATTTCCCTTCACTTTTAAAAATTTCTCAATTCGATTGATTTCTTTTTTATTCAATAGTAACTTGCGATCTGCTCTAGGCTTGTGGTTATAAAAGGTTCCGTTTTCGTATTCATTCACAAACATATTACGAACCCATACTTCTCCTTCATGAAAAATGCCATACGCTTCTAAAATACTGGCTTTTCCGTTGCGTATACTTTTAATTTCAGTACCTGACAATACAATTCCGGCAAGAAATGAATCCTCCAAATGATATTCAAAGCGGGCGCGCTTATTTCGTATATTTAATTGTGGGCTTGCCATGCGACAAAAATACGCAAAGCGAACTGAAAATAACTACTTTTGTTACATGCAAATTCCCTCTAAATACCTAGAACAAGCCACGGAGCAATTGGCTACCTTGCCTGGAATTGGGAAGCGGACCGCGTTGCGTTTAGCACTGAATTTACACCGTAGGGATGGCGATGAGATCAAGACGTTCGTGGAATCCCTCATACAACTCAAAACAGAAACCTTTGCCTGCATTCAATGCGGAAACATTTCAGACACCGAAACGTGTTCCATTTGTGCCAATGAACGGCGTGCCAACGACATCATTTGTGTGGTTGAAGACGTACGCGATATCATGGCGATTGAAAGCACCGAAACTTTTAAGGGCAGATACCATGTGCTTGGCGGCGTAATCTCTCCAATGGATGGCATTGGACCGCAAGCGTTAAACATTGATGCACTGGTGGAGCGCTCAAAAAACGCCCTAATTACAGAGGTTATCTTTGCGTTAAGTCCGACCATGGAAGGCGATACTACCAACTTTTATTTATTCAAACGTATTGATCGCGAGGGCTTAATTATCACTACCTTATCTCGTGGCGTTTCAGTTGGATCTGAATTACAATACGCCGATGAAATTACATTGGGAAGGTCCCTTCAACAACGTCAGATATTTAAATTGAACGTTTAAGCCAACGCAGTACAACCACGTATTTGAAAAAACGACCTCCGATTCCAAGCGCAACACCTATCAAAATCCAAGAGTAGATATTAGACACAAGGTAATCATTGGACTGGGTAAAAAAATACCTTAGAAGATCGGTCAAAAGCAATCCCGCAACGATAGAAATCCATGTGGGATATTCTGTTGCTAACACGCGTATTCCATCAAAAGAATTTTTAGCTGGGATAAAACAAAACGGATTCACATAAAAAAGGGGGGTTCGCTTGCTCCATTCCGTATATAAATCGCCAAATTTCTCGCTTAAAAAATTGGATTCTACGCGAATAAGCATGGTAAAAAAACCTATGGAGAATACAATCGTACCGAGAAAAAAAATTAGATTATTCATCTGAATACTCACCCCAATCCAAATCAAGAAACTTCCAAGATACAAGGGATGTTGAGTAATCGAATACGGCCCTGTCGTATTCAATGTCTGAGCCACTTGTTCATGTCGATTTCTACCCGAGGTATGGGGCGCTTTAAATCCTACAACTATTACCCGAAGTATTAGGCCTATCGATATAAAGCACGTGGATGATACCTTCATGAGGATTGAAAATTCCGTGGGGAAAAGCTCCATTTGAAAACCAAACGCTAAGGGCAATAATACGGCTAGAAAAACAAACGGCAACTGGCCTCTAAACCTAAAAAAAAATGTACCAAGGGATTGAAAACGAGGCATTGAACGAATGATAATTAATTTGTACCTTGCAAGGTAAAACCAAAGATACTACGCTTTTCTTAACCCTATGAAAGAAAAATTTCAAATTGAGCAACTGCTCAAAACCTCGCCAAAAATTTTGGATGCCAAACTTACGAGTGCGGAAGGGTTAAGTGAATGGTTTGCTGATGACGTAAATGTAAGGGACGGGAAATACTTCTTTCTGTGGGATGGTTTTGAAGAAGAAGCGGTCTTACTGAGCCACAAAGCCAATCAACACATTCGTTTTCAATGGCAATCAGACATCGATGAGGCCCTTGATACCTATTTTGAGCTTGCTTTTTCGGTAGACCCAATGACCCAAGCCATCATCCTTATCGTTACTGATTTCGCTGAAGCCGAAGAAAAAGACAGCAGCATCTTAGTGTGGGAACAACAACTTCAAAAACTACGGCGGCTTATCGGTGCATAATTATTCGATTAGTAGCCCTATTTTTGTAAAAAATTTGTTTTGAAACGCTTATACCTATTCAGTATTCGGTCGTTCATTGGCCCCTTCATTGTTACCTTGGTCATTTCCATGTTCATTTTGATTATGCAATTTTTTTGGGTTTACATCGACGACCTCATGGGTAAAGGATTGAGCATTTGGGTTATCCTTGAACTACTTTTTTATGTTTCAGCGAGTTTAATTCCATTGGCTCTGCCCCTGGCAATTTTACTATCATCGTTAATGACCTTTGGCAACATGTCGGAAAACAATGAATTAACCGCATTAAAATCGAACGGCTTTTCCCTTCTTAAAATTATGCGACCATTAACGGTTGTTGTTTTGCTAATTTCAGGGTTCACCTTTTATTTTGCGAATTATGTCATTCCTGTTGCCAACTTAAAATGGCACTCGCTCATTTATGACATTCAGAACACCAAACTTTCATCGCTTATTGTTCCGGGAGTGTATACCACTGAAATTGATGGATATGCCATCAAGATAAACAAGGGAAAAGATAGCAGCTTCAACAACATAACCATTCACGATCATACGGAACCCAATGTATTAAAAACAGTCAAGGCAAAACAGGCAAGAATTTATCGATCAACCAGCGGTAACTATTTGTTTTTTGACCTAAAAAACGGAGCAATTTATGAAGAATTAGAACTTGAAAATGGCGAGATTGGGCCCAATGGAATGCCTTTATTGGGAAAGATCAGCTCCCACCCCGACCGCATTTCAACGTTTGAACGTGCCACCTACAAAATGAATGTCACGGGAATCAGTTTAAAACGTTCCGATGAGGATATTTTCCAAGATAAATATGAAATGATGAATGTGTTTCAAATTGGTCGTGCAACGGATTCACTGAAACGAAGAAGAAACGGGTTAGACAGTACCTTTCTTGCTAGCATCAAAGGAAGCTTTGCCTCCTTTCATGTGATTAACAACCAGCTAAAAACGATGCCAATTACAGATCCTAGCTTAAAGGAAACCCCCGTCATCTACAGAACCTATAAAAGCCTGAAGCGCTCAGAACGGAAAGAACTCATGCCGAATGTACTCACAAAACTATATCAGATCAATGAAAACGTCCGGAATCAGTCCACCTTTATGGAGACCCTTAATCATGAAGAAGATCAGTTTTGGATTGAATTCCATCGAAAATTCGCACTTACCTATGCGATTATTGTATTGTTTTTTGTTGGGGCTCCGCTTGGGGCCTTGGTAAAAAAAGGGGGCTTCGGTGCACCGGTAGTGATTGCAGCACTAATTTTCATGGTCTATTTCATTATTCTCAGCATTGGAGACAATTTAGCAGATACCTACGTGATTGCCCCTTGGTTGGGCATGTGGCTTTCCGGGTTATTTTTTACTCCAATTGCCATGTTAGTAACCTATACCGCCAATAACGACGTTCCCATAGCGAGCATAGAAACTTGGAAAATGTGGACAAAACGAATGATAAGACGCGGATGAAACGCCTACTCTACATCAGCCAAAAACCACATCATCCTATAATCGATGGTGGAACTCAAGCCATTGCCTCTTTTTTCCATGGACTCCTTCAATGTCGAGACATCGCACTTACCTATGCGCCGATTTGTACGAAAAAACATCCCGGAGATTTTTCAGCCGTAGATCACGCCATTCAACTTATACCACTGCGGATCGATACATCCATAACCATGAAGGTACTGCGTTATGCCGTGTCTGCTCCGATGAATGTACTCAGATACAGTACCTCTGAAGCCATGTCTACCCTCTACTCTCGAGACTCCATTCAACAATTTGACGTGGTCATTTGTGACGGTTTTTATGCTCTTACCATTGTGCCTAAGTCTTGGTTTGCATCAAAACAAATCATTTACCGATCACACAACCTCGAATATGAACATTGGAAACAGCGCACGCGGTTTATGCCTTGGTATCTGCGTTGGTTTTACAAACGAATTAGCAGACAAATGAAGCGCTTAGAGCAATCTTTAGTGGGTGCAGCTCATGCTGTACTCAGTATTTCACACGAGGAAACCCTTACGTTGCGTAATTGGAATGTAAATACGCACACCTGTTATCCAGTTTTGAAGACCAAAGATGAACTCATCAAGGGTAAAGCCAGCGAACCGTATGTGGGATTTATTGGAAACTTTGATTGGTTTCCAAATGTGGATGCCGTGAATAAATTCATTGATGAAATTTGGCCATTAATTATCGCTAAACACCCTTCTGCAACACTAGAAATCGCAGGTCGGGGGTCTGAAATTTTTAACCATCCACAACATCGCATCAAAGGCCTTGGCTTCGTCGATTCCCTAGAAAATTATTATCAGCGACAACGGATCATGATCAGTCCCTTAACGTATGGGACAGGGTTAAATATGAAAGTCCTGGAAGCGTTATTGTATGGAAAAGTGATTGTGACAAGCGGGATCAGCGTCCGTGGATTCGAAGATAAAACACCCTTTTTAATCGCTGATACACCTCAGGAATTTGCTAATTTCGTGCTAGCGCTATTGGGCAATTCGGACCAGAGAGAGGCGCTTGAATCGGACATATCCGCCTATATCAATACTACCTTTGATGCAGAGACTTTTAAGACTCAACTAGAACAACGCATACATGGATAAGCGACCTACCCTCCTTTTCATGACATCTCGATTTCCATATCCGCTAGAAAAAGGAGATAAATTACGCGCTTACCATTTAATCAAAGGCTTAAGCAAAACCCATCAAATTCATTTGTTCGCCTTGAGCTCTGAATCTATTGATGCCTCGTGGATCAACGAACTGTCTCCGTATGTAGTATCCATCCAGCACTTCCATCTGAATAAATTTGCACAATGGTTTCGATTAATTGGATGCTTATTTACGAATCAACCCTTTCAATTGGCGTATTTCACCTCTTATCGATTAAAGCGAACCCTTAAAAAATCAATTTCAACCCTTTCTCCCGATCATATCTTTTGTCAGATGATCCGCCCAGCGGAGTACGTAAAAAATTATCATCGGTGTAACAAAACCATTGATTACATGGATGCCTTATCCGTTGGTATGGAGCGAAGGGCTCAAAAAGCTCCGTGGTATACTCGGTGGATATTCAACATGGAAGCTGCACGACTTAAAGAATATGAACAGCGTATTTTTAATTATTTTGAATTTCAAACGATGATAAGTCATCAGGATGTGCACTATATTGCTCATCCGGACCAACGCAAAATACGTGTAATTCCAAACGGTATTGATACGGAGTATTTCCACCCAATGAAAGACATTCAAGCCAGTTTTGATTTAGTGTTTGTAGGGAATTTATCCTACGCGCCAAATATTGATGCGATGCGTTGGTTTGCAGAGCACCTACTAACGAAGCGACCAACATGGACCTTACTGATTGCGGGCGCAAATCCTTCACCAGCGTTCGTTCAGTCTTTAAAAAAATACCCAAACATTACAATCGAAGGGTGGCAGGAAGATATTCGCAGGGCCTATGCTAGAGGAAAGATATTTGTTGCTCCGATGCAGATAGGTACAGGCATGCAAAACAAACTCCTTGAAGCCATGGCTATGGGAATTCCAAGCATCACAACACCCTTGGCCAGTGAAGCCCTAGAAATAGTTCCGGGACGAGACCTGTGGGTGGGGAATAATGCAGAAGCCATGGAGGAACACATTGTGTATTTACTCGATAATCCAGAAGAAGCGGAGGCACTTGGAGATCAAGGAAGAAAAACGGTGCGGGAGATTTATGGTTGGGGACGTGCGGTGAACGCACTAGATGGCTTGATTACTCCCCGGCATTAAAGCGTTTGAAATGCTCGTATTTATCCTTGATATACGTGATTAATTCAAGTTCTGATGCCGTCTTTAAGAAATCGTCGTCTAGATTCAAAAACAGCATAAACGAATCGAAATCTGCTTCGGGTAAATCAATAATGTCATAAGCGACATATAATCTCAAAAGCTCTTGCACCACTTTGCGTTGATCATCGCGATAAACTTGTGCTGCGATCCAACGTTTGTTTTGCTCTTTTTTAGAAAAGGCTTGATAAAGGGCTGTAATGGGACTTTCAAGAATATTTATTCCGGAAACCATTCGTGTATCAACCATTGCTAGGGCTGCACGCTCCTCTTTTATTTGTTCCAAGGTTTTTAACGGTTTCACCACGACTTCTGCCACTTCTTGAGGGAGGCGATCGATGTAAGCGAGCACATTGCATTGGCAATTGGAATCTGGTGTTACCGTAAACTCATAAATTGGATATTGTTTAACCGAGAGCGCAATGCGTTCGTTTGCCAAGGCATATACAGAAAAGGAACCACTGGGTTGACCAAAACTGGCCTTGCCGCTGCTGCGATTCACGACCATTAGGTTATAAAAGCTTTGCGGTCGCAATGAATCTATGACACGACCTCGAATCAATACCTTATTGCATTGTCCCTGTACAAAAAAGGAAAAAAACACGGTGACTAAAAGAAATATGCTACAGTTTTTCAAAATACCAATTAAAATCTAGGGTCAACAACAAGTAAATGGGTAAGGCAAATAACACAATCCAGGCTAAAAACAGGAATACCTTCGCGAGTAGACTTAAATCTTGTGTGATTGGAGGAATCAACAAATCACTCACATGCGCAGCTAGGTTAGAATTTCCCTCTTCAGTATAGGCATCTAGTTCAGCCAATACAGGTTTATCTTTGATGAGTACCTGTTTAATCATGTGGTAATCCCGGTTAGATAACTCCTCGTAAGTAACAATGTAATTTACATGTAATTCATTTAAGTCCTTCCTCAATTGATAGTTCTTTTGCATGGCGCGAACTCGAATCCCCATGAGAAATCCAAAACCGGCAACTAACCAATCTTTCATTAAAAGTCCGAGGATAATTAATGCTAATGAAGAGATTAAGGCAAAAATCATTAAATATAAATCACGTTGTCGAATGACAAGTAACTTCAGGATTTGACCACCATCTAAGGGATCGATAGGTAATAAATTGATCGCATTAACAAAAATGAAAATAAAGGAAAGCAGCAAGAGCCAATCCCACTGATAAACGCCGCTCAGGTAAAGACCTACAGACCCTAGAATTATCCCCGGAAACGGGCCAAAAACAACCACCAATAAACTCTCTTTTTGGGAATAACGATCTTTGCTTCCTTGAACAAAGGCCCCCATTAAGGGAATAAAAAGCATTCTAACATTTTCATAATTAAAGCGTTTCATCTGGCTAAAATGACCAAATTCATGCACTAGAAGTACTAAGACCAAAAAAAATACAAAATCTGCCCGGTCACTGTAAATACTCAAGAAAACTGCAATAAACAAGACAATTGTAAATACGGTCAAGCCCCAATTGCTTTTAACTACTTGCTTGTGAAGATGTGGTTTTTCGGGGTACAATTCAAATTCTACCATTGACTAGCGCATGTTTTTCATTTGTCCCATCATGTTGGCCATATTTCGGGGGTTACTCATCATCTTCATCATCTTACGCATGTCTTCAAACTGCTTAATGAGCTTATTTACATCTTGTATGGTGGTACCACTTCCACTGGCTATTCTCGCCTTTCTGGAAGGATTTAAAATAGCCGGCATTGATCGTTCTTTCGGGGTCATGGAGCGAATAATGGCTTCCACTCCTTTGAACGCATCATCAGGAACATCTACTTCTTTCATGGCCTTAGACATCCCCGGAATCATCCCCATAAGGTCTTTGACATTCCCCATCTTTTTAATTTGTTCCAGTTGCCCTAAGAAATCATTAAAATCAAACTGATCTTTCATGATTTTCTTTTGCAAACGTCTTGCCTCCTCCTCATTAAACTGCTCTTGAGCCCGCTCCACTAAAGAAACGACGTCGCCCATCCCAAGAATTCGATCTGCCATCCTAGACGGATAAAACACATCCAAGGCATCCATTTTCTCGCCTGTACCAACAAATTTTATGGGCTTGTTAACGATGGACTTGATCGATAAGGCAGCACCGCCGCGTGTATCACCGTCTAGCTTTGTTAAGACGACTCCATCGAAGTTGATTCGCTCGTTAAATGCTTTTGCGGTATTTACAGCATCTTGTCCGGTCATGGAATCCACTACGAACAGGGTTTCTGAAGGCTGAATCGCTGCTTTTACTTGCGCAATTTCATCCATCATCGCTTCATCAACAGCCAAACGCCCCGCGGTATCTACGATAACTACATTAAAGCCTTTTGAACGCGCATGATTAAGTGCTTTGGTAGCAATGTTCACCGGACTTTTTTCTTCCCGGTCAGAAAACACCTCAATACCTAATTGCTCGCCGAGTACATGCAATTGATCAATCGCTGCCGGACGATAGACATCGCAGGCTACGAGTAGTACATTTTTACCTTTTTTTGATTTTAAGTAGCTTCCGAGCTTTCCGGTAAATGTTGTTTTACCAGAACCTTGAAGACCCGACATGAGAATGACAGCAGGAGCTCCTTTTAAATTGATCTCTGACTCATTCCCCCCCATTAATTCCACCAATTCCTCATGACAAATCTTAATCATGAGTTGTCCTGGAGAAACCGCGGTTAACACATCCCTTCCTAGGGCTTTTTCTTTAACCGAATTGGTAAATTGTTTGGCTGTATTAAAGTTTACATCGGCATCTAGTAAAGCACGACGAACCTCTTTCAAGGTTTCAGCGACATTAATTTCTGTAATTTGACCTTGACCTTTCAGAACTTTGAACGCACGTTCAAATTTATCCGTTAAATTTTCAAACATATGCTTTTGCTATTGAAGCTACAAAAGTAAGGAAATGTATGCATAATTGGAAGGTTATTCACCTACTAATCTCGGTTTAGCTAATTTCGAGTGGGTCCTACCGTAGCTAAAATAAATGATCAACCCAAGTGCCAACCAGATTGAGAAATACAACCAGTTTTCAGCTTTAATCTCACTCATCATATACAAACAACTCAATAAGCCAAGCAATGGAATCATCGACAGATTTTTAAGGAAACTCATAATGGTGATAAAAATCGTAAACAAAATAAAAATCCAACGCGGTATTTTATGTGCAAAGTGCTTAAACCCATAGTTATAGAAATGAGATTTCGGTAAATTCAGAAACTTCAAATCCTCTACCAAGGCTTTTGTTCCGTGAAGTTCATAATAAGCATCTACATTCCGCTTTGAAAACGTGAAGGAAGCATTCTTATCCTGAAAAAGGTGATTTTTTAGGGACATAATTTGATTTGGATTCATGCCCTCGATCATTTCTGCCTTGGTTTTCAAGGACTCTTTATTCGTTATGAAATCTATCGTTTGCCGCTGAAATGCGGTAAAAAAGAATACCAATGTCCCAATAAGCAATACCGGCATAATGTATTTTCCATTCAAATAGGGAGTTCTGAATTTCCCGCGCGGAATATCCGTTCTGTGCTGCAGCATGAGCACACCGCCACACACTAGCACAAATGCAAATAAGGTACCAATGCTACAAAGATCTGTGACCATGGTTAAATTCATGAAAAGTGCAGGTACCGCAACCACAAAACCAACTACGATGGTGGCAAAGGAAGGGGTCTTATATTTTGGGTGAACCTTTGCAAATCGACTTGGTAACAACCCATCACGGCTCATACTCATCCAAATCCTTGGCTGTCCCATTTGAAAAACTAAAAGCACTGAAGCCATCGCAACTACTGCACTTACCGAAATAATTCCACTGAGATAGGGCAGGTTGATCTCAGTAAACACAAAGGATAATGGTTCACCTACGCGCAAGGTTTTGTAAGAGACAATACCCGTTAACACTAACGCAATGGCAATGTATAAAATCGTACAGATGATAATCGCCCACATCATCCCGCGGGGTAAATCGCGTTGTGGATCTTCGCACTCCTCAGCGGTTGTTGATATAGCATCAAACCCAATGTAGGCAAAGAACACCGCCGATACGCCTTTCAATACGCCCCCAATCCCCTTTGGGGCAAACGGATGCCAATTGGAAACATCGATGTAAAAAACCCCTACTCCGATCACCAATAAAATAACGGCTAATTTGATAATTACCATAGCATTCGATGCGTTTCGACTCTCTTTAATTCCTCGATAAACTAAAGCCGTAATTAAAATGATAATGAATAAAGCAGGCAAGTCTAAAATCACATGAAAGCCTAAAAACGTAGGACTTAGCTCGTAAGCGCTGTAAGCGGTTTGTATTCCTTCAGGAATGTCTGTCAATGATTTCCCAGATTCCAATAAGGTCATTGCTTGCTGATGGCCTTTAAACGCTGAGAAATAATCCATTTGAGACCACAAGGGAATATGAATTCCATCAATTCCCAATCCTGAAATCTTGATGTTACTGAGCATGTCGGTGAAATAATCAGACCATGAAATAGCTACTGTAATGTTACCAATCGCATATTCCATAATCAAAGCCCAGCCTATGATCCAGGCAATAATCTCACCAAAGGCGACGTAAGAATACGTGTATGCACTACCGGAAACAGGCACAATTGATGCAAATTCAGCATAGGCAAAGGCCGCAAATCCACAGGCAATTGCGGTAAATAAAAACAAGAAAATAACGGCAGGACCCGCCTGATAGCTTGCCTCTCCGATGGTAGAAAAAATCCCTGCCCCAATAATCGCTGCTATACCAAATGCAGTTAAATCCCTTACCTTCAGGTGCTTTCCAAGCGCCCCATGTCCATCCGCTAATTGATTTGCTTCAAGTTGTTTGAGAATATCTGGTATTTGTTTTCTTCGAAATAAAGTGCGCATAGTATGAATTGAACCCCTAAAATAGAAATATTTTTAAGATGAACCCTTTTTACCCACAAGTGTTACCTTTGTATCGTGTCAAGATTCATCGAAATAAAAGGGGCAGCGGCGAATAATTTAAAACAAATTGATGCGCAGATTCCACATGGAAAAATCACCGTAATTACGGGGGTTTCAGGTTCTGGAAAATCAACCCTAGCTTTCGACACGCTATATGCGGAGGGACAACGACGATTTATTGAATCCATGTCTTCTTACGCGCGGCAATTTCTAGGTAAATTGGAAAAACCGAAGGTTGATTACATCAAAGGTCTTTCCCCTGCGATTGCTATTCAGCAGAAAGTAATTTCCTCTAACCCGAGATCTACGGTGGGAACAACTACAGAGATTTATGACTTTTTAAAATTACTCTTCGCTCGAGAAGGAAAAACCTACTCGCCCGTTTCGAATCAAGAAGTGGTAAAAGATACGCCATCAAGCATTTTAAATGCGATTCTTTCTCCCGAAGACTCCTCCTTTGCCGTGCTTTCACCCATTAAAGTAAATCCAAAACGAAGTACTTCTGAAGAATTGCAAATAATTGCTAATGAGGGATTTATTCGAATCTATGTAAACAAAAATATTACTTTAATTTCAGACATCTCTGAACTCGAGCCTTGCGAAGAAATCACCGTTGTCATTGATCGATTCAAAACCACTCAATTAACCGAGCAAGAACAAGCGCAATTAATTGACTCCATTCAAATGGCCTTTGCTAAAAACGGTGGGACCTGCGGGATACTGAACATGGCGAACCAAGAAATTACTTGGTTCAACAACCGATTCGAACGCGACGGCATGACCTTTCAGGAACCAAGTTTGCATTTCTTTACCTTCAACAATCCCTTCGGTGCGTGTAAAACGTGTGAAGGTTTCGGAAGTGTGTTAGGCATTGATCCGAACTTAGTAATTCCTGATACAAACTTAAGTATTTATGAAGGCGCCATATATCCTTGGAAAGGTGAGGTAATGGGTGAATACCTGCAGCAATTATTGGTTCAAGCACACAAATTTGAATTCCCGGTGCACAAACCGTATCGGCTTTTAACGCTTGCTCAGCAGGAATTACTGTGGGAAGGAAACACTTATTTTACAGGACTTCGAGCGTTTTTTAAATTCATTGAAAGTCAAACCTATAAAATTCAATACCGTGTGATGCTTTCCAGGTATAGAGGAAAGACCCAATGCCAAGAATGTCAGGGTACGCGACTAAGAGGCGATGCTGGTTATGTTAAATTCTATGGTAAATCACTCCAAGAGGTTGTCCTTATGCCGGTGAGTAAATTGCAAGGATTTTTTGAAGAAGCACAAGCGTCCATACCAACAAACAATGTACTTAAACGGCTACTCCCGGAAATCATTCAACGCATTCGATTCTTGAATGAAGTCGGCCTCGGCTACCTTACCCTAAATCGCTCAACGAATACCTTGTCCGGCGGAGAATCTCAACGAATTCATTTGGCAACCTCCTTAGGCTCAAGCCTTGTGGGCTCCACCTATGTGTTGGATGAACCATCGATTGGACTTCATCCAAGAGACACTAAAAACCTAATCCGCGTATTAAATTCTTTGAAGGAAATTGGAAATACGCTCGTGATCGTGGAGCATGAAGAAGAAGTTATTAAAGCCGCAGATCACCTGATTGATATAGGTCCTTACGCCGGAGAAAACGGGGGGACCGTTGTATTTCAGGGTAATTTAAGCGCATTTAAAAAGAATAAGGGATTGACAGCGAACTATTTTAATGGTACAACGCGTATCCAAAGTCCCAGTGTTCGCCGAAAAGCGAGTTATTCCATTACCTTGAGCAATGCTAACCTTCACAACCTAACAGATGTTCGCATCGAGATCCCGCTTCGGCAATTGGTTTGTATATCCGGGGTGTCTGGCTCTGGAAAATCTACGCTCCTTAAAACCTTATGCTATCCGGCGATAAAGCAAGCGTTATTTGATGCTAAAAACACCTTGTACCGTGGGTGTAACTTATCCGGAGATATTAATAAAATCAAGGAGATTGAACTCATTGATCAAAATCCGATTGGAAAAAGCTCACGAAGCAATCCGATTACCTACCTTAAAATCTTTGATGAAATCCGCGACCTCTATGCACGGCAGCCTTTAGCTAAAAATCGGAACTATAAACCCGGTTTCTTTAGCTTTAACGTGGAAGGCGGACGCTGTGATGCCTGTGATGGCGAAGGACTGTTAACTATTGGCATGCAATTCATGGCGGATATTCAATTGAAATGCGATACCTGTCAAGGAACTCGATTCAAGGAAGAAACCTTGGAAATTGTATATCGCCAAAAATCTATAGCCGATTTATTGGAAATGACCTTAGACGATCTTTCTTCTTTTTTTCATGAAAGTTCCGATAAAAAAGAAAAGCACATCGCTTCCATGATACAACCCTTGCTGGACGTCGGCTTGGGGTATTTAAGAGCTGGTCAAGCCTCCAGCACACTTTCGGGCGGTGAAGCGCAACGCATCAAACTCGCATCGTTTTTGGCGAAAGGAAACAATCAAGCTCCTACCCTCTTTTTATTTGATGAACCCTCCACTGGACTTCATTATTACGACATTGAGAAGCTGTTGCAATCGTTCCAAGCCTTGATCGCAAACGGACACAGCATTGTGGTGATTGAACACAATTTAGACATTATTAAAACCGCAGACCATGTGATCGATATTGGTCCGGAAGGCGGCGAAGGCGGTGGAAAAATTGTATTTACGGGAACCCCTGAGGACTTGGTGAACCAAACGGACAACTATACCGGAATTGCCCTTGCAGAAAAAGGCCTGAATTAGGGAAATGAAAGCTAGAAACTTTGAGGAAAGAGATACAGAAGCCTGTCTGAGAATTTTTGATGGTAATTGTCCACCCTATTTTGCTACCGAAGAGCGCACTGCCTTTGAACATTGGTTAGTATGCCAAGGAAAAACGTTGAAAAACGCATACAAGAACACAAGCTTGGAAACGTATCGCGTGATTGAACATGAAGGGGGTGAACTTTTGGGATGTGGCGGCTATTACTTGAACTTAGATCAAACGGAAGCCCGATTTGCATGGGGAATGATTCGAAGGGAACTGCATCAAAGCGGCATTGGAACATACCTAGCCATGCAGCGCATAGAAGAAATCAAAGGCAACTTTCCGTTGGCAGAAATCACCTTATCCACCAGTCAACACACCTTTCCGTTTTATGTCCAACTTGGGTTTGAAGTATTGGACATCATTCCATCGGGATTCGCTCCGAAGCTAGACAAATATGAAATGAAATGGAAGTGAAATTGAACCGATCTTAAGTTAACCTGTATCTTTGGTTGAACTCAAAATAACATCATATGAAAACACAGCAATCCATCCTTGCAATCCTTTGTATTTCCTTTTTTTATTCGATTCATTATGGTCAAACGAAACCCACAGAAGAAATCCCCTACATTGAAGTCAATGGCTATGCGGAAAAGGAAGTAATTCCAAATGAAATTTACATCGGAATCACCTTACGGGAGCGGATGGAAAACAAAGAAAAGGTTACCATTGAAGCGCAAGAAAAACTACTGCGAGAAGCGCTTACGACATTAAGCATTCCGATCTCCAACCTTTCTGTTGCTGATGCCAATGCCGACTATGTAAAAGTGAGCTGGCAGAAACGTGATGTACTCACGAAAAAAGAATATCAACTCAAGGTGGGCAACGCCACTACCGTAGGCAAGGTATTCCAAGAATTAGAAAAAATGAAAATCCAAGATGGTTACATCGATCATGTGAGTCATTCTGCCATGGATAGCTTAAGAAAGCAAGTGCGAATTGAAGCAATCAAAGCGGCTAAAGATAAATCAGATTATTTGCTTAATGCCATTGGACAAGAAACAGGCAAGGCCTTGATCATTAGTGAAACAGAAAATAGCACCATAACACGACAAGACATTGCACGCATGCCGAATAAAGCCCTTAACTATATTAGCGGTAATGTTCTATTTGAGTCTGTAGATAAAGAACCTGAAATTGAATTTCAGAAGATAAAATTAAGCTATTCGATTTACACGAAGTTTTCTATAAAATAGCCCGATGAGTTGCGTAAATTCTGTGTTCAATTGCCTTGCATTCGCGTTGGTAATTGGATGTAGCCCATCACCTGAAAACACCAAAACCACGCTGGAAAAACCAGCATTCAAGCAGCAGAAAAACAAGACCACGCATCAACACGTAGCGCTCAAAAAGCAAGAACCGAATAAAGACAAGAAACTTGCTGAAGTGCACGGTGACATCCGAAGGTACTACACCCTTTCCTACCGCAATATTGTGGGATACGATACGTTGATTAGTCAATTATCCATCTGCAAGAATGTGTTCACATTTTTTGTGGAGAATCCAGATTTACCGGCATTGAAACGGTTCAAGGACCTTGGTTTCCCGATGGAATTTTGGAGTACATCGATGTGCGCGTTTTACGGGGTTCCCGTGGCTCAGGTAACCCGTTTTTTAAAAAAAGGAGAAAGGTTAGGATATAAACATGTAGGTTATGATGCAATTCTGGTCACAGAAAAAGATACCTCGACGCTTGTTCTTTCCAACATGATCAATGTGCATTTTGACCGACGTACCGCCCAACAAGACATTCATGAAGTAATGAACGATATTCCCGGAATCCGCTTGGAGGGAGGCAGCTTAGATTATGCGTTTGTTGTTTCTGTAACTTCCAATAGGCTATCGGATATACTTGCTAGATTTAATGCTCTAAAGAGCTACCCTCTTGTGAAGTTTGTACAATTTATTCCAGAGACTTGTGAGATAATGCTGTAGATGCTTACATTTACTTAAAATATACACTATGAAACACCTACTTCCCTTATTCGCTCTTATTTTATTAGCCACTGCATGTAAAAAGAATGAAACAAAAACTTATACCATCGGTGAAGAAGGTTTTGGAGGAATTGTCATCGAATTGGATGAGACGAACCAGCACGGATTAGTGGTCGCCAAAACGGATCAAGTTACCTTTGCCATGCACAAAAATTGGAATGATTCTAAAGCCACTGTTGAAGCCTACACAGCAGGTGGAGAAGGCTGGAGACTTCCTACAAAAACAGAATTGGAATTGATATACAGCACCAAAGCTTCCTTGAGTGGGTTCGATAATAGAGATTATTGGTCTTCTACCCCCGGAACAGGTACTGCTTGGTCCAAATACTTCGGAAGCACCATGGGAGGATTTACTTCCAGTCCGTGGAAAGCCCTTTCCAATTGCACCTTGTGCACTAGAGGCGTAAAGGAATTTTAATCCGTCAGTAACCCGTGTTACAAAGCAGTCGCTTTCTTCAAGGTAACTTTGAAGAAAAAAGTCATGCCAACAATACAACTAACGAATCAACGCTTTATTGACGAAGTATTTGATTACACCACACAAAAGGATTGGGATTTCAAAGGGAATCAACCGGCCATCATTGACTTCTATGCCGATTGGTGCGGTCCATGTAAATCTCAACGCTGCCGAGAGTTTTGAGTTTCCAATCATTGTCCGTTCGAAC
>Ga0247843_1002554_pt1 | contig 32639 bp, 33 predicted proteins | sample LaCruzMarch2017__FD_192420 | JGI IMG/M metagenome (GOLD analysis project Ga0247843, IMG submission 192420) | Freshwater microbial communities from meromictic Lake La Cruz, Castile-La Mancha, Spain - LaCruzMarch2017_8m | ecosystem: Environmental > Aquatic > Freshwater > Lake | place: Spain... | reverse complement strand
GCTGAACGCCGCGTCGAGCGCGAACCCGTCTCGGCCGAAGCGATGGCGCAGCGCAACCTGCAGCATCAGGCGCGCCCGAGCAGGCGATGCATGCGGCGTGCGACGAACTCGGCCAGAAGCAGCCCGGCCAGGGCGAGGCTGAAGGAGATGGCGGCGAGCTTGGCGGCGGTGCCCTCGCCACCCGGGGTCTGGGTGGCGGTGTAGATGGCCAGCGGCAGGGTCTGCGTCTCGCCCGGCACGTTGGCGGCGAAAGTGATGACGGCGCCGAACTCCCCCAGGCCCGAGGCGAAGGCCACCACCGCGCCCGCCAGGATGCCGGGCGACATCAGCGGCAGGGTGATGGTGACGAACACGTCCAGCCGGCCGGCGCCGAGCGTGCGGGCAGCGGCCTCAAGCCCCTGATCCACATTCTCAAGCCCAAGTCGTATGGCGCGCACAATCAGGGGAAAACCCATCACGGCCGTTGCCAGCACCACCGCATCCGCGGTGAAGACCAGGCGGATGCCGAACCAGGCCGCGAGCGGCCCGCCCACCGGCCCCTGCACGCCGAACAGCAGCAGCAGCGCCCAGCCCACCACCACCGGCGGCACCACCAGCGGCAGGTGCACCAGCGCGTCCAGCAGGGTCCGCCCCGGGAAGCGCCCGCGCGCCAGCAACCACGCCACCAGCACCGCCGGCGCCAGCGACACCAGGACGGACCGCGTCGCGACCGCCAGGCTGAGCTGGAGCGCCTGCCATTCCTCCGGGGTGAGCCAAGTCTCCATTCAGCCGGTGAAGCCGAAGCGCTGCCAGATCGGCCGAGCCTCCGGCCCGGTCAGGAAGGCATGCAGGGCGCGCGCCTGCGGGTTGGCCTCGGCGCGGCGCAACAAGGCAAAGGGGTAGGCGATGTGGGCGTGGCTCTCGCGCGGGAAGGTGCCGGCCACCGCCACGTCGCGGCTGGCGGCGGCATCGGTGGCATAGACGATGCCGAGCGGCGCCTCGCCCCGCGCCACCAGCAGCAGCGCGCCGCGCACATTGTCGGCGCGGGCGAGACGTGGCGACAGGGCATCCCACTGGCCCATCCAGGTCAGGGCAGCCTGGGCATAGCGCCCGACCGGAACATGTGCCGGGTCGCCGGTGGCCAGCCGGCCGCGCGGGCCGAGCAGCGCCGCCAGATCCGTGCCCGGCGCAAGCGCCACCTGCATCGGTCGGCCGGCCGGCGTCATCAGCACCAGCGCATTGCCGATCGGGCTGACGCGGCTGGCCGCCACGATCAGGCCGCGCCCCGCAAGATCATCCATCCAGGCTTCGTCGGCCGAGAGGAACAGGTCCGCCCCCGCCCCCTGCGCGATCTGGCGCGCCAGCGTTGAGGAAGCGGCGAAGGACATGCGGGCCGCCGGATTGCCGCGCGCCACCCAATCCTGGCCCAGCGCCCGCAGCGCATCGCTCAGGCTGGCAGCGGCGAAGATGGTGACCGGCGCCTCGGCCCTGGCGGGCGGCGCCAGCATGGCCGCCAGAGGGGCCGGCAGAAGCAGCGGCAGGTGGCGGCGGCGCATGGGGCGGTACGATATCCATCACGGAAGATATGGCAAGCCTCGGTTTTCGGCCTTGCCCGTCCGTGCTTCCCTATCGGCATGACCACCCGCCAAGCGCAGCGCCTGCGCATCCGCGTGATGCTGAGCCCCGACACGCCCTTCGGCCCGGGCAAGGCCGATCTGCTGGCGGCCATCCGGGAAACCGGGTCGATGGCGGCAGCCGGCCGGCGGCTCGGCATGTCCTATCAGCGGACGCATGATCTGGTGGCGGCGATGAACGCGCATTTCGTGGCGCCCGTGGTGGCACCGGCGAAGGGGGGCGCGCGGGGTGGCGGCAGCATGCTGACCCCCTTTGGCGAGCAGGTGCTGGCCACCTATCGCGAGATCGAGGCGCTGGCCGAGGCGGCGGTGGCCGAAAAACTGGGCTGGCTGCAAGACAGGCTGGCGCCGGCCAAGCCGTAGCGCGGATCAGGGCGCCGGAAACCAGCGCCGGCCGAGCCGCAGCGCCACGCCCACCAGCAGGATCAGCACCGGCACCTCCACCAGCGGCCCGATCACCGTGGCGAAGGCCACCGGCGATGCCAGGCCAAAGGCGGCGATGGCGACGGCGATCGCCAGCTCGAAATTGTTCGACGCGGCGGTGAAGGCGATGGCGGTGGTGCGCGGATAGTCGGCGCCGATCAGCCGCCCCATCCAGAAGCTGACCAGGAACATCACCACGAAATAGATCGCCAGCGGCAGGGCGATGCGCAGCGCATCCAGCGGCAGGCGCAGCACATCGCCGCCCTTCAGGACGAACATCGCGAAGATGGTGAACAGCAGCGCCGCCAGCGTGATGGGCGCGATGCGCGGCAGGAAGGTGGCAGCGTACCAGGCCTCGCCGCGGCGGGCGACCAGCAGGCGGCGCGTCAGGAAGCCGGCGGTGAAGGGCAGGCCCAGATACAGCAGCACCGCGCCGGCGATGGTGCCGAAGGATACCGCGACGACCTGGCCCTGAAGGCCGATCAGCGGCGGCAGGATGGCCAGGAAGAACCAGGCATAAAGGCCGAAGAACAGCAGCTGGAACACGCTGTTGAAGGCCACCAGGCCCGCCACATACTGGTTGTCGCCGCGCGCCAGCTGGTTCCAGACGATCACCATGGCGATGCAGCGCGCCAGCCCGATCAGGATCAGCCCGGTCATGTAGTCCGGCTGGTCGGACAGGAAGATCACGGCCAGGGCGAACATCAGCACCGGCCCGATCAGCCAATTCTGCACCAGCGACAGCAGCAGCACGCGCCGGTCGGCGAAGACCCGGGGCAGCGCCTCATACCGCACGCGAGCCAGCGGCGGATACATCATCAGGATCAGGCCGAGCGCGATCGGCAGGTTGGTACCGCCGACGGTGAACCCGTCCACAAAGGCCGGCGCGCCCGGCACCAGGCTGCCAAGCGCGATGCCAAGCACCATGGCCAGGAAAATCCACAGAGTCAGCCAGCGGTCCAGGAAGGACAGGCGGCGGGGGGCTGCGGCCTCCATCGGGAACTCCCGGCGCGCGCTCGCGCCCGCCCTATGCCGGCGTCAGGTAGCGCGCGGTCAGGTGCGCGGCGAAATCGGCCGGATCCAGCGGCTTGCCCGTGGCGTGGCGCAGCAGGTCCTGGAACCCCAGCCGCGCGCCCTGCCCATGCACGCGCTCGGCCAGCCAGCCCATCATCGGGCGCAGATCGCCGGTGGCCAGGTTGGCATCCAGCCCCGGCACATCGCGCCGCAGCGTCGCCATCAGCTGCGCGGCCGCCATGGCACCCAGCGTGTAGCTGGGGAAATAGCCGAAGGCGCCGTCATGCCAATGGATATCCTGCAGGCAGCCCCGCGCATCATCGGGCGGGGTCACGCCGAGCGCGCGGGCGAAACCCTCGGCCCAGGCGTCGGGCAGGTCGGCCACCGTCAGGCTGCCGCCGATCATCGCCCGTTCCAGCCGGAAGCGCAGGATGACATGGGCGGGATAGGTCATCTCATCGGCATCGACGCGGATGAAGCCGCGCGAGACGCGCCGCCAAAGCCGCGCCAGGTTGCCGGGCGCCGTCGCGGCCGCGGGCAGGCCGAACGCATCCCGCAGCCGCCCGCCGAGGAAGGCCAGGAAGGCGTCGGACCGACAGGCCTGCATCTCGACGATCAGGGATTGCGATTCGTGGGCGCCCATCCCGGCCGCCTCGCCGACTGGTTGGCGGGCGAAGCGGGCGGGCAGGCCGCGCTCATACATGGCGTGGCCGGTTTCATGCAGCACGCCCAGCAGCGCCTTCGCCACATTGTCGGGATCGTAGAAGGTGGTGATCCGCACATCGGCGGGGTTGCCGCCGCAGAAAGGATGCAGCGATTCATCGAGCCGCGCATGGCTGAAATCGAGCCCCACCGCCTCGGCCATGGCGCGGCAGAGCGCGCGCTGGCCGGCGATGGGGAAGGGGCCTTCCAGCGGGATGGCCGGGCCGGCCGCGGCCTGGATGGCCTCGGCGCGGGGCAGGGCCTCCACCAGCCAGGCCTCATAGGCGGCGAAGACAGGTTCCACATCGGCGGCGGTGATGCCGGGCTGGTAGCCCTCCATCAGCGCGTCATAGGGGGCGAGGCCGAGCGCCGCGCCAAGCGCCGCCGCGACTTCGCGCTGCAAGGCCACCACCGTCTCCAGATGCGGGCGGACCAGGGCGAAGTCGGACGCGGCCTTGGCCTGGCGCCAGATTTTTTCGCAGGCGGAGTTGGCGCGGGTCGAGGCTTCGACGAGGTCCGTCGGCAGGGCGGTGGCGCGGGCATGGGCGCGGCGCATCAAGGTAAGGTTCCGCGCCTCCCACGGGTCATCCGGCGGGGTGGCGGCGGCCAGATCCTCGGCCACGCGGGGGTCCGTCAGCAGCTCATGCTGCACGCCGGCCAGCGCCGCCAGCTGTTCGCCGCGCGCGCCGCCACCGCCGGGCGGCATCATGGCGGAGGCATCCCAGCTCAGGATGCCGGATGCCTCGCTGAGCGCGCCGAGGCGCGCGAAGCGGGCGGTCAGGCGGGTATAGGCGGTCATGCTTGCTCCTTCAGGCGGCGCCAGGCGAAGGCGGCGAAGACGGCAATCAGCGCCGCGGCCAGCCCATACCAGGTGATGGCATAGCCAAGATGCGAATTGCGCGGGCGCGGCAGGCTGCGTGCCGGGTCCGGGCTGCCGGGCGGGCCCAGCGCCACCAGGCCGAAGGGTGCCACGGCGGGCAGGCCGAGCGCGGCGCCGATGGTGGCCGGGGCGAAGGTGTAGAAGCGCCGCGCGGCCAGATCATCGACCGGGGCCGACCAGCCGCGCGACTCCGCCAGCCGGACATAGGCTTCGATGCTGGTCTCGCCTTCCGGCCGGGCGATGCCGCCGGCGCGCGCCATCGGCACCCAGCCGCGATCGACCAGGATGGGCGGGCCATGGGCGGGGATCAGGGGCGTGAGCAGCCGGGCGCCCAGCACGGCACCGCGCACTTCCAGCTCCAGCATCGCCTCGCGGCCATGGTCGAAGCGGCCGGTCACGCTAACCTTGGTGAACAGCGGCGGGTCAGCGGCCAGGGGACGTGGGGGCGCGGCCTCGATGGCCGCGATCTCCGCCAGCAGGGCGGTCTTCCAGACCAGCCGCTCGGCCTGCCAGGTGCCGAGTGCGAGCAGGATGGCCAGCACCGGCAGCAGGATCAGGGCAGGCAGCAACAGGCGGCGGCGCGTGCCGCCCCGGGCGGGATCAGTGATGGGCGATCTCGCCGGCGCCGAGCCAGTAGATGCAGACGAACAGGAACAGCCACACAACGTCCACGAAGTGCCAGTACCAGGCCGCCGCTTCGAAGCCAAAATGCCGTTCCGGCGTGAAATGGCCCTTCATGGCGCGGAACAGGCAGACCGCCAGGAAAATGGTGCCGACGATCACATGGAAGCCGTGGAAGCCGGTGGCCAGGTAGAAGACCGAGGGATAGACGCCGTCCCGGAAACCGAACGGCGCGATGATGTATTCCTTGAGCTGAAAGCCCGAGAACATCACGCCCAGCGCCACCGTAAGCGCCAGGCCCTGGATCAGCCCCTTGCGGTCATTGTTCAGCAGCGCGTGGTGCGCCCAGGTCACCGTGCAGCCGGACAGCAGCAGGATCATGGTGTTCAGGAAGGGCAGGTCGAACGGGTCGAAGGTCTTGATGCCGGCCGGCGGCCAGATGGCCGTCGTGGCGCCCGAGACATGCTCGGGAAACAGCGCGAAGTGGAAATAGGCCCAGAAGAAGGCGACGAAGAACATCACCTCGCTGGCGATGAACAGCACCATGCCGTAGCGCAGCCCGAGGCGCACCACCGGGGTGTGCAGGCCGGGCGCGCGGCTTTCGCGCAGCACATCGCGCCACCATAAGAACATGCAGGTCAGCGTGGCCAGCAGGCCGGCCGCCAGCATCCAGTAGTTGTTCATATGTGCGACGAAAATGATCCCGAGCACGAGCGCGCCGCCCGAGAAGGCGGACAGGATCGGCCAGGGGGACGGATCCACCAGATGGTAGGGGTGCTTGTAGGGGCTGCCTGCGCCTGCGGCGCCTGGGTGACTCTGGCCGGCCATCGCTCAATCCTGGGTCTTTGTTGGGCGGCGCGGTCGGGCCGCACCTGGATCCGGCGGCATCAAGGCGGAAAACCCCCGCCGGATCAAGTGCAGTGCAGCGAAACCCTGGTCCGCGCGGTCAGAAACGCTCGAGCAGCGTCCCGCAGCCGGCCACCTTGTCCTCGATTCCATTGGCCCGCAGCGCATGCCAGTAGGTGGCGGCGTTGATCGCGATGACGGGCTTGCCGAGCCACATCTCGGCCATCGCGGCCAGCTTCACCATCGAAAGGTTGGTGCCCACCTGCACGATGGCGTCCACATCGTCGCCGTCCAGCTGCTTGATCGCGGTCACGCATTCGGCCGGCGTCACCGCCGCGATCGAGGTCCAGGAGGTGCGCCGCAGCGCGATGTCGCGCACCACCGAGAAGCCGACATCGCCGAAATAGCGCGCCACCTCGATATTCATGGCCGGCCAATAGGGCGACAGCACCGCGATGCGCCGCACGCCACCATGGGCGTTCAGCGCCGCGGCGCAGGCATGGCTGCCCACGCTGATCTTCAGGCCCGACACCCCCTCGACCTCGGCCACGAAGCGGTCGGCGCCGCGCACCCCATCGAAGAAGGTCACCGCCGACATGCCCATCACCAGGTAGGTCGGCTTGCTGGTCAGCACGCTGCGCACCGCATCCAGCGTATTGCCGGCGATCAGCTCGGCGCCCGCGCGGAAGCTTTCGTTGGAGACGGCGTCCGCGTTGGGGGTGAAGATACGGCTGTAATGGTTGGTGACGCCGACCGGCCGCATCATGTCGAAATCCGGCTGCACGATCGTGTTGGTCGAGGGGCCCATCACCCCGAACCTGGCTCGCCAGCCCAGAACATCGCCCATGATCGCCCCCCGCTTCCTTGCGTGCGACAGCCTGCCACAGCGCGGAGATTGCGCCAGGGGGCAGGCCGCCCCATGATGCACCGACACGGTTGGAGGCCTGACATGGCAGCGTTTGGGCTCGGGCGGCGCGCGGCGCTGGCGGGGATCCTTGGGGCCACGGGTGCGCTCAAGCCGGGCGTGGCGGCGGCGCAGGCCACCTCGGATTGGCCGAACCGGTCGATCCGCTGGGTCAATCCCGGCCCGGCGGGCGGCGCCGGCGACGTGATTTCTCGCCTGGTGGCGGACCGGCTTCAGGCGCGGCTCGGCCAGCCGGTGGTGGTGGATAACCGCCCGGGTGCGGGCACCAATATCGGCATGGCGATCGTGGCGCGCGCGCCGGCCGATGGCTACACGATCGGGCTGGCCAGCATCGCGGCCAACGCCGCCAACAAGTGGCTCTATCGCAGCCTGCCCTTCGATCCGGAGCGGGACTTCGCTTCGATCGGCATGATCGCGCTGGTGCCGAACATCGTGGTGATCCCGCCCAGCGTGCCGGCGCGCACCCTGCCGGAATTCATCGCCTGGGCGCGCGCGCAGAACCGGCCGATCAATTTCGGGTCGGTCGGCGCCGGCTCCTCGCAGCATCTGGCCGGCAGCCAGTTCCAGCTCATCACCGGGCTGCAGCTGCAGCACCTGCCCTATACGAACAGCGGCCAGATGAACACGGACCTGATGGAAGGCCGGACGGACATGCTGTTCCAGTCCATCTCGGCGGTGGCGCAGATGGCGCAGACGGGGCGGATGCGGCCCATCGCCGTGTCCGGCACCGACCGGGTGGCGGCCTTCCCGGACCTGCCGACCATGCGCGAACAGGGGGTGGAGATCACCTCGACCGGCTGGTTCGGCCTGTGCGGCCCGTCCGGCATGCCGGAGCCGATCCTGGCGCGGTTGGATGCCGAACTTTCCGCCATCGTCGAGGACCCGGCCTTCCGGGAGCGAATCCTGGCCGGCGGGGCGGTGCCGCGCCGGATGGGCCGGGCCGACTTCGCCGCCTTCATGGCGGCCGAGACGGCGCGCTGGGGCGAGGTGGTGCGCGCCGTCGGCGCCAGCGCGGACTGAAATGTCTCAGGCCCTGCCGGCCACCGCCGACAGGGCCGAAGGGCGCACGCCCAGCCGCGCCAGCGCCGCCTGCCACATCTGCTCGGGCGCCGCATCGAACAGCAGCGCCCGGTCGGCGGCGACGCTGAGCCAGGCATTTTCCTGGATTTCCGATTCCAGCTGGCCGGGACCCCAGCCGGCATAGCCAAGCGCCAGGCAGCCCTCGGATGGGCCGCCACCTTCGGCGATGGCCTTCAGGATCTCGATGCTCGCGGTCATCGAGAAATCGGCGCTGACGGCGACCGAGCCCTCGCCGCGCCAATCGGGCGTGTGCAGCACGAAGCCGCGCCCCGTCTCGACCGGGCCCCCGGAGGAGAGCCGCACCCGACGCGCCGGCGGCACGGGGCCCACCTTCAACTGCGCCAGCAGCGCATCGAAGGTCAGGTCGGTGATCGGCCGGTTCAGCACCAACCCCATCGCCCCCTCGGCGGAATGGACGCACATGCAGACCACGCTTCGGGCGAAGCGCGGATCCTGCATGGCGGGCATGGCGATCAGAAGCTGGCCCGTGAGGTAGCCCTCGGCGGATGCGGCGGTGCGTCCCATTTGCCGAAATTAGGCCGGCGGCGGCTGGGTGCAAGCGGGTGTCGCCGGCATTCGCCCGGCCGCGCTGCGCAAGAACGCGGCCCTGCCGCGATGCTCATGGACGCGGCCCTGCCGCGATGCACATGGACGCGGCCCTGCCGCGATGCACATGGACGCGGCCCTGCCGCGCTGACAGGGACGCGGCGCGGCCGCGATGCACATGGACGCGGCGCGACGGCTGATCTATCCAGCGGCGCCTTCAGAAAAGGAGCAAGGGCGATGACGATCCAAGTGGGCGATGCCATCCCGTCGGTCACCATCACGCAGACCACGGCCGAAGGGCCGAAGGAAGTCGATGTGGCGGCCCTGTTCGCCGGCAAGACCGTGGTGCTGTTCGGCGTCCCCGGCGCCTTCACGCCCACCTGCTCGGCCAAGCACCTGCCGGGCTTCGTCACCCATGCCGCCGCCTTCGCCGACAAGGGCGTGGACCTGATCGCCTGCATGGCGGTCAACGACGTCTTCGTGATGGGCGCCTGGGGCAAGGACCAGGGCATCACCGATGAGGTGGCGCTGCTGGCCGATGGCTCCGCCGCGCTGACCCGCGCGATGGGCCTGGAATTCGACCTGACGGCCCGCGGCCTTGGCCTGCGCTGCCAGCGCTTCGCCCTGGTGGCGAAGGGCGGCAAGGTGACGCACATCGCGATCGAAGCGCCCGGCGCCTTCGAGGTTTCCAAGGCCGAGGCGGTGCTGGCCGCGCTCTGAGCAGCGCTGCCCTCACCGGGCGGCGAGGGGGGCTTCGGCCCCCCTTTTTTGTGTCCAGATTTCATGGGTGGCGGGACCCGACCGACCTTGTCATTCAGGGATCCTCCATCTATTTCAGGAATATCTGAAAAGACAGGCATCCCCGGAGCCGCCCGCCATGAACCTGCCGCCCCTCGTCCAGGCCTTCGTGCTCCATTTCGGTGAGATGGGCAGCCGCTGGGGCATCAATCGCACGGTCGGGCAGATCTACGCGCTGCTCTATGTGTCGCCCACGCCGCTGAACGCGGAGCAGATCGTGGATGGGCTCGGCATCTCGCGCTCCAACGTTTCGATGGGGCTGAAGGAGCTGCAGGCCTGGAACCTGGCCATCCCGAAGCACATTCCGGGCGACCGGCGCGACCATTTCACCACGCCCGAGGATGTCTGGCAGATCCTGCGCATCCTGGCCGAGGAGCGGAAGAAGCGCGAGGTGGACCCGACCCTGTCGGTGCTGCGCGAATTGCTGATGCAGGCGCCGGCCAGCGAGGAGGAACGCCACGCCCAGGCGCGGATGTCCGAAATGCACGGGCTGATCGAGCGGTTGACGAATTGGTACGACGATGTCCGCAAACTGGAGACCGAGCGGCTGGCCGCGCTGCTGGCGCTCGGCGCCAAGGTCACGCGGCTGCTCGACGCCAAGGACAAGGTCGTGGGCTTCGTCCGCGGCTCCAGCAAGTAGTTTCTGACAAGCAGGAAAGGGGACGCGCCATGGAATCCGGTCTCGACGCCACGCTGCTCGCGCGCATCCAGTTCGCGGCGAATATCAGCTTCCACATCCTGTTCCCGACCATCACCATCGCGCTGGGCTGGGTGCTGCTGTTCTTCAAGCTGCGGTTCAACGCGACGGGCGATGAAGCCTGGATGGATGCCTATCGCTTCTGGGTGAAGGTGTTCGCCCTGTCCTTTGCGCTCGGCGTCGTCTCGGGCATCACCATGTCCTTCCAGTTCGGCACCAACTGGCCGGGCTTCATGGAGCGCGTCGGCAATATCGCCGGCCCGCTGCTGGCCTATGAGGTGCTGACGGCCTTCTTCCTGGAGGCCACCTTCCTCGGCATCATGCTGTTCGGCTTCCGCCGCGTGCCGGGCTGGGCGCATACCGGCGCCACCTTCCTGGTCGCCTTCGGCACCACGATGAGCGCCTTCTGGATCATCGTGCTGAACAGCTGGATGCACACCCCCCAGGGCTTCGAGATGCGCGAGGGGGTCGCGCATGCGACCGACTGGTGGGCGATCGTCTTCACCCCCTCCATGCCCTATCGCTTCACGCATATGATGATCGCCTCCGGCCTGACGGTGGCATTCCTGCTGGCCGGCATCTCCGCCTGGCGCTGGTTGCGCGGGGATCGTGCGCCGGGCGTGCGGGCGGCGCTGCGCACGGGCGTGGTCATGGCGGCGCTGCTGGCGCCCACACAGGCCTTTGTGGGCGACCTGCACGGGCTGAACACGCTGGAACATCAGCCGGCCAAGGTGGCGGCGATGGAGGGAAATTGGGAAACCGGCCCGAACGTGCCGCTGGTGCTGTTCGCCATCCCCGACCAGGCCACGCGCAGCAACCGCTTCGCCATCGAAATCCCCTCGGGCGCCAGCCTGATCCTGACGCATGATCCGGCGGGCGTGGTGCCGGGGCTGAATGATTTCGTGGGCAAGCACCCGCCGGTGGCGCCGGTCTTCTACGCCTTCCGCGTGATGGTCGGCACCGGCCTTGCCATGATCGGGCTTGGTCTGCTGGCGGCCTGGTTCCTCTGGCGCCGCGGCGAATTGCCGAACCTTGTCCTGCGCGGCCTGGTGGTGATGACCTTCTCCGGCTGGCTCGCCACGCTGGCCGGCTGGTACGTGACCGAGATCGGCCGCCAGCCCTGGCTGGTCACGGGGGTGCTCAGCACCGCCGATGCCGTCGGGCCTGTGCCGGCGGCGGCCGTCGCTTCGACGTTGGCCATGTATCTGCTGATCTATGCGGGCCTGCTCGTCGCCTATGTGGGCACGCTGTTCCGGCTGGCCGCCAAGGGCGGCACCCGCCCCGCGCTGCCGCCCCGCATGGTCCCCGCCGAATGACCCCCTTCCTTCCCCCCGACCTGCTGCCGGTGGTCTTCGCCGCGCTGATGGCCGCTTCCATCCTGGCCTATGTGGTGCTGGACGGGTTCGATCTCGGTGTGGGCATCCTGCTGCCCTTCACCCCGGTGGAGGCGGAGCGCGACCGCATGGTGGCCTCCATCGGCCCTTTCTGGGACGCCAATGAAACGTGGCTGGTGCTGGGTGTCGGCCTTTTGCTGGTGGCCTTCCCGACCGCGCATGGCATGGTGCTGACCGAGCTTTACTTGCCCATCGCGCTGATGCTGGCGGGGCTCACGCTGCGCGGTGTCGCCTTCGAATTCCGCGCCAAGGCGGCGGGTGTCACGGACAAGCGCCGCTGGGACCGCGCCTTTGTCGGCGGATCGATGCTGGCCGCGCTCACCCAGGGCTGGATGCTGGGCCGCTACGTGCTGGGCTTTGCCGAGGGCTGGATCGCGCTGGGCTTCGCGCTGATGGCCGCGATCGGGGTGGCCATCGCCTATGCCTTCATCGGCGCCTGCTGGCTGATCTGGCGCACCGAGGGCACGTTGCAGCGCCGCGCCGTGGCCTCAGCGCGGCTCACGCTCTGGGGCATCGCGTTTGGCATTTTCGCGGTTTCCGCCGCCACGCCGCTGGCCAGCCCGCGCATCTTCGCCCGCTGGTTCGACTTCCCGAACGTGATCCTGCTGGCCCCGCTGCCGATCATCACGCTGGCGCTGGTGGGCGGGCTCGGGCTGCTGCTGGCCCGCATGCCGCTGCCCGGCGATGCCTGGCGCCGCGCCCCCTTCTGGGCCGCCACCGCTTTGTTCTGCCTGAGCTTCGCCGGCATCGCCTGGAGCTTCTTCCCCTATATCGTGCCCGAGCGCCTGACCGTCTGGCAGGCGGCCAGCGCGCCGGAGAGCCTGTCGCTCATCCTGGCGGGCGCGCTGTTCGTGCTGCCGGTGATCCTGATCTACACCGTGCTCGCCTGGCGCATCTTTGGCGGCAAGGCGCGGGACCTCAGCTATGATTGAGTGCGGGTGGCGCGCGCCATGACCAACCAACCCCAACCCGCCGCGACCGTCTATTTCGACGGCGCCTGCCCGATCTGCTCGCGGGAGGTCGCGGCCTATCGCGGCCTGGCCGGCGCCGACCGGCTCGATTTCGTCGATGCCACGAGCTGCGATGCGCTTGGCCCGGGGCTGACGCGCGGTGCTGCGCTGGCGCGTATGCATGTGCGGCGCGCCGACGGCACGCTGGCCAGCGGCGCGGCCGCCTTCGTGGAAATCTGGCGGCATTTGCCGCGGCTGGCCTGGGCGGCGCGGCTGGCCGCCCTGCCGCTGGTGCTGCCGGTGCTGGAAATCGGCTATCGCGTCTTCCTGCGCATTCGCCCGCTCTGGCGCCGCTGACCCGGCGCCGATTGCGTGCCATAAGCCCGCGCCAACTGACCGAAGCCGCCGCATGATCCGCCTCGACAATATCAGCAAGCAGCAGGGCCCGCAGATCCTCTTCATCGAGGCCTCGGCCGCCTTGCAGAAGGGCGAGAAGATCGGCCTGGTCGGCCCCAATGGCGCCGGCAAATCCACCCTGTTCCGCATGATCACCGGCACCGACACCCCGGATGAGGGGCTGGTGCTGACCGATCGCGGCATCACCATCGGCTTCTTCAGCCAGGATGTCGGCGACATGTCCGGCCGCAGCGCGCTGGCCGAGGTGATGGACGGCGCCGGCGATGTCAGCAGCGTCGCCGCCGAACTGTCACAACTCGAAGCCGACATGGCGGACCCGGACAAGCTGGATGAGCTGGACGCCATCATCGAACGCTTCGGCGAGGTGCAGGCGCGCTTCGAGGCGCTGGGCGGCTATGCGCTGGAAGGCCAGGCGCGGGAGGTGCTGCACGGCCTGTCCTTCACGCAGGAAATGATGGAGGCCGATGTCGGCAAGCTGTCCGGCGGCTGGAAAATGCGCGTGGCGCTGGCCCGCATCCTGCTGATGCGCCCCGACGTGATGCTGCTGGACGAACCGAGCAACCATCTGGACCTGGAAAGCCTGATCTGGCTCGAACAGTTCCTGGCCGGCTATGACGGCGCCCTGATGCTGACCTCGCATGATCGCGAATTCATGAACCGCATCATCAACAAGGTGATCGAGATCGATGGCGGCACGCTGACCAGCTATGCCGGCGACTATGAATTCTACGAACAGCAGCGCGCCTTGTCGGAAAAGCAGCAGCAGGCGCAGTTCGAACGCCAGCAGGCGATGCTGGCCAAGGAAATCAAGTTCATCGAACGCTTCAAGGCCCGCGCATCCCACGCCGCGCAGGTGCAAAGCCGGGTGAAGAAGCTCGACAAGATCGAGCGGGTGGAACCGCCGAAGCGCCGGCAGAGCGTCTCCTTCGAATTCCTGCCGGCCCCGCGCTCGGGCGAGGATGTGGTCAATCTGCGCGGCGTCCATAAGCGCTATGGCAGCCGCGTGATCTATGAGGGGCTGGACTTCCTGCTGCGCCGGCGGGAGCGCTGCTGCGTGCTGGGCACCAATGGCGCCGGCAAATCCACGCTGCTGAAGCTGGTCACCGGCGCGACCGAGCCGGATGCCGGCAGCGTGATGCTCGGCGGCAGCGTGCGGATGGCCTATTTCGCGCAGCATGCGATGGAATTGCTGACCAGCGACAACACGGTGTTCGAACAGCTGGAGGAAGCCTTCCCGCGCGCCCCGCAAGGCTCGCTCCGCGCGCTGGCCGGCTGCTTCGGCTTTCCCGGCGATGATGTGGAAAAGCGCTGCCGCGTGCTGTCGGGCGGCGAGAAGGCGCGGCTGGTGATGGCGCTGATGCTGTACGATCCGCCGAATTTCCTGGTGCTGGACGAACCCACCAACCACCTCGACATGGGCACCAAGGAAATGCTGATCGCCGCGCTGGCGCAATATGAGGGCACCATGCTGTTCGTCTCGCACGACCGGCATTTCCTCAGCGCGCTGTCGAACCGCGTGCTGGAGCTGACGCCGGAGGGCGTGCACCGCTACGATGGCGGCTATACCGAATATGTCGCCCGCACGGGCCATGAGGCGCCGGGGCTGCGCAGCTGATCGCGGCTTGACCCTGCCGGGTGGCGCTGCGACCATGCTGCCAACGGAACACGGGTTGGGGAACGGCGTTGGGGCAGGGCGGGAACGGTTTATTCTGCCGTCTGGCAGGGCCCTAGGGCCATGGCACAACTCACGCTGACGGGCGTCACCAAATTTTATGGCACGCAGCCGGTGCTGCACGGCATCGACCTCACGGTGGCCGAGGGCGAGTTCGTGGCCTTTGTCGGCCCATCGGGCTGCGGCAAATCCACTCTGCTCCGGCTGATCTGCGGGCTCGACGATGTCAGCGGCGGCACCATGGAAATCGATGGGCAACTGATGAATGGCGTGCCGGCCGCGCGGCGCGGCATCGCCATGGTGTTCCAATCCTACGCGCTCTATCCGCACATGACCGTCGCGCGGAACATGGGCTATGCGCTGCGCCTGGCGAACACCCCGCGCGCCGAGATCGACCGCCGCGTGAACCAGGCGGCCGAGACGCTGCGCCTGACGCCGCTGTTGCAGCGCAAGCCGCGCGAACTGTCGGGCGGGCAGCGCCAGCGCGTGGCCATCGGCCGCGCCATCGTGCGCGAACCCAGGCTGTTCCTGTTCGACGAACCGCTCTCCAACCTGGATGCCGCGCTGCGCGTGGAAATGCGGGCCGAGATCGCCGCCCTCAAGCGCCGCCTTGGCACCACCATGATCTACGTCACGCATGACCAGGTGGAGGCGATGACGCTGGCCGACCGCATCGTGGTGATGCATGCCGGCCGCGTCGAGCAGGCGGGCGCGCCGCTCGATCTCTATCACCATCCCGCGAATCGCTTCGTCGCCACCTTCATCGGCAGCCCGCGCATGAACCTGCTGCCCGCCACGCTGGACGCGGCGCAACGCCCGGTGCTGCCGGGGGGCCGCGCCCTGCCCATCCAGGTCGCGGCCAACCCCGGCACCGCGATCGAGATCGGCATCCGCCCCGAGCATATGGACGTGGCGGCCGAGGGCGAGCTGCAGGCCGAGATCCTGGCCGTCGAGCATCTGGGCGCGGAGCATTTCCTGCACCTCTCGCTGCCCGGCCTCGAACGGCCGCTGCTGCTGCGCGCCGAGGGCGATGCCGCGCGCCGCATTGGCGAGCGCGTGGCGCTGCGCCTGGACCCCGGCCGGCTGCACCCGTTTGGCGCCGATGGGCTGCGCCTGCCCGTTTCACTGCCCGACCAAGACCCAACAAATCGGAGGAACCAACCATGACCCAGATCACGCGCCGCGCGCTGTTCGCCGGCGGCACCGCGCTCGCCCTGTCCAGCCCGGCCCTGGCGCAGGGGGCGGGCGTGGGCTTCATGAGCTTCACCTACGCCGAGGAGCCGAACCGCCCGATCATCCAGGCGCTGCTGGATGGCTTCGCGGCCAGCGGCGGGCGGGTGGAGCCGATCGGCTCGGCCTGGGGCGATGTGCAGCGCAACCTGCTGCTGCGCCAACGCTCGCGCACGCTGCCCGACACGGCGCAGATCCAGGATCGTTGGCTGCCGGCGCTGGCGCAGCTGCCGGAATTGCAGGATCTGCGCCCGGTGCTCGGCGCCGACCTGGCCGCCTTCTATGAGCCCAATGTGCTGAGCCTGGGGTCTGTGGGCGAGCGGGTGGTGGGCCTGCCCTTCATCACCGGCTCCATCGGCATGGTCGCCAACAAGGAAGTGATGGCGCGCGCCGGCGTGGAAGAAACGCCCCGCACGCTGGACGCCTTCCGCGCCGCCCTGCTGCGCGTGCGCGACCGGGTGCCGAACAGCGTTCCCTTCGCCATGGCCACGCGCAACCCGGGCTCGGTCCCGCTGGATGTGCTGCTGCTGGTCTGGGCGCATGGTGGGCGGCTGATCGACGATGCCGGGACCGTGCTGGCCAACAGCGACGCCACGCGCGCCGCCTTCGCCTTCATGGCCGGGCTGATGCGCGACCGGCTGGTGGCGCCCGAGATCGACCGGCCCGACGCCCGCCGGCTGTTCGGCCAGGCCAATGTCGGCTTCTACATCGACCCGCCGCAGGCCCGCATCTTCGCCCGCAGCTTCTCCGGCCGGGGCGAGGCGGCGGACGCCTTCGTGCAGCCCATGGCGATGCCGGTCGCGCAGGCCGGCCAGACGCCGAGCTCCATGGAGTGGGGCCATGTGATCGGCCTGTTCCGCACCGGGGCCGCGCAGACCGCCTGGCTGCGCTACCTGATGGGCAATGATGCGCAGCGCATCCTGCTGCGCCTCGGCGCGCTGCCGGCCACCCGCGGCGGCCGCGCGCTGCCGGAAGTGACGGGCGATACCTACCTGACCGCCTGGGCCGCCGCCGTCGGCCAGCCGCGCAAGCATGAGATCGGCGTCTGGGCGAATGCGCCCGAACTTTCCACCATCGTCACCGAGGAAACCCAGGCCGCGCTGCTCGGCCAGAAAACCTCGGACGCCGCGGTGGCCGCGCTGCAAACCCGCCTGACCGCGGCGATGGCGCGCCGCGCCGGATGATCCCCCCGGGCGCGCGCGGGACCATCGCGGCGCAAGAACGCCGGGCCGGGTGGCTGTTTCTGGCCCCCGCCCTCGGCGCCTTCGCGCTGGTGATCCTGTTTCCCTTCCTGCGCGCGCTCGGCCTGGCCTTCACCCGCTATGACATCACCACGCCCGATCCGATCTTCATCGGGCTCGACAATTTCCGCGCCATCGCGGCCTCGCCCGAAATTCTCGGCGCTTTCGTCACCACCTTCATCTATGTGGCGGGGGCGACGGCGCTGACCACGCTGCTGGGTCTTGCCTGGGCGATCATCCTGAACCAGCCCTTTCGCGGCCGCACCATCATCCGCGCCGCCTCGCTGATCCCCTGGGTGCTGCCCAGCACCGTCACCGCCTTCATCTGGGGCTGGATCCTGCACAGCCGCTTCGGCCTGCTGAACGCCGCCATGCTGGGCCTTGGCGTGATCGAGCATCCGCAGGCCTGGCTCTCGGACTCGACGGGGGCGATGGCGGCGGTGATCGTCACCAAGGTGTGGCTCTCGGTGCCCTTGTTCATGTCCTTCTTCCTGGCCGGGCTGCAAAGCCTGGACCGCGAGCAGCTGGACGCCGCGCGCGCCGATGGGGCGGGCAATTTCGTGCTGCTGCGCGACCATGTGCTGCCGCATCTGCGGCCCGTCCTGCTGGTGGTGGTGGTGCTCGGCGTGATCGGCAACCTCCAGCATTTCGACACGGTCTTCGCCCTGACCGGCGGCGGCCCGGTGCGGGCCACCGCGGTGATGTCGATCGAGGTCTATCGGCGCGCCTTCGACCAGTTCGACCTTGGCATGGCCTCCGCCATCGGGCTGCTGTGGGTTGCCACCATCATCCCGGCCGCCTGGTTCTATTTGCGACATTTGTTGCGGGACGCCTGATGCTCGACCTGTCGTCCCGCCTCGCGCGCTTCGTGTTCCTGGCGATCATGGTGGCGATCGCGCTGTTCCTGTTCGGGCCGATCTATTGGCTGGTGGCTTCTTCCCTGAAGCCGAATGCGGAACTCTATCGCACGCTGCCCACCCTGGTGCCGCAGGCGCCAACCCTGGTGCATTACGCGACCGCGCTCGGGCGCGGCAACCTGACCACGCATCTGTCGAACAGCCTGATCGTCTCGGGCGCGGCGGCCACGCTGAACACGGTGCTGGCCGTCTATGCGGGCTGGTCCTTCGCGGCCTTTCGCTACCAGGGGCGGCGGGCAGCCATGGCGCTGCTGCTTTCGGCGCAGGTCTTTCCCTTCGGGCTGCTGCTGATCAGCCTCTATCCGATCGCCGTCTCGCTCGGCCTGATCGACACGCTGTTCGGCCTTACGCTCTCCTACATCGTCTTCGCACTGCCGGTCTCCACCTACATGCTCTATTCCTACTTCCGGCAGGTCCCGCGCGAGATGATCGAGGCCGCGCGCGCGGATGGCACCGGCGAGTTCCGCATCCTGCACGGCATCGTGCTGCCGGTGTCGATCCCGGCCATCGTCACGGTGTTCCTGTATGGCTTCATGTGGTCCTGGAACGACCTTCTCTATGCGATGACGCTGATCGTCTCGGAGGAGAAGCGTACCGTCGGCCCCGGCCTGCTGCTGACCTACCTGAACGAGATCAATGCCGACTGGGGGGGCGCCATGGCGGCCTCCGTGGTTGCCTCGCTGCCGATCCTGATCGCCTTCGCCTTCCTGCAACGCTGGTTCATCCAGGGTGCCACGGCGGGCGCGGTGAAATAGCCCTCGACGTGGAGCGTCCCATGGCCGAAGCCCCGACACTCACCATCCGCCGGGACTGGCCGCGCCCCGACGCGGCGCTGGTCCAGGCCTTCGCGACCGCGCCGACCGGCTGGGTGGCCGATGCGCAAGGCCGGCGCGGGGCGCTGCACCATGGGATTCGGCCCTTCACGGCGGCCACGCGGATTCTGGGTGCCGCGCTGCCGGTCTGGTCGCGCGGGCGGGATAATCTGGCGCCCTATGCGGCGCTGGGCTTTGCCAGGCCGGGCGATGTGCTGATGATCGCCACCGAGGATGACCAGTCCGCCGCCGTCGCCGGCGACATTCTGCTCGGCATGGCGCGCAATGCCGGGATGGTCGGGCTGGTGACGGATGGGCTGGTGCGCGACGTTCCGGGGATGGTGGCGGTGGGCCTGCCCGTCTTCGCGCGCGGCCTTTCGCCCAATTCGCCGCGCAAGGATGGGCCGGGCACCATCGGCCTGCCGATCACGCTGGGGGGGGTCATGGTGGGCCCGGGCGATCTGGTGGTGGCGGATGGCGATGGGGTGGTGATCGTCCCCCTTGCCGAGGCCGCCAGCGTTGCCGCCGCCCTGGCCGGGGTGGCCGCGCGGGAGGGGGCGATGGACCAGGCGGTGCAGGCCGGCGCCTGCACGCCGGGGTGGCTGGCGGCGCGGCTGGCTCAGCCTGACATCCGCTTCCTGGATTGAACCCGGCCCCGCCGCTTTTCCGACACCTTGCCATGGTGCAAGGCGGTCGCGATGGTCTCGAACCCGATCCTGCCGTTTCTCACGCCGCTGCTGCGGCCTGCCCGTGCGCGCCTGGCGGTGCAGTTCCTGGCCTTCGGGGTGGTGGGGACGGTGGGCTTCCTGGTCGATTCGGCCGTTCTGCTGGGCGCCCTGGCGGCCGGGCTTGGGCTGTATGATGGGCGGGCTGTCTCCTACGTCGCGGCGGCCACCACCACCTGGGCGTTGAACCGCGCCTTCACTTTCCGCGATGCCGCGCCCGCCGCGGCCGGCCGCCAATGGGCGCTGTTCCTGCTGGTGAACCTGCTGGGCTTTGCCTGCAACTACGGCACCTATGCGCTGCTGGTTGCCTTCGTGCCGATGGTTGCCGCCAACCCGGTGCTGGGTGTCGCGGCCGGGGCGCTGGTTGGCATGGTCGGGAATTTCATCCTGTCGCGTCGCTACGTGTTCGGAGCTGCCTGAGGGTTTGTGAATCAGTGCCCGAAGGCGCCAAAGACACAGGAGAAAGCAAAATGATATCAACGGGCATTCATGCACAAACCCGATCCCTGCACAGGCTCTGAAATGCGCGTTGCCGTCCTGATCCCCTGCTACAATGAGGAGGTGGCGATCGGCCGCGTGGTCGCTGCCTTCCGCGCGGCCCTGCCCGACGCGCTGGTCTATGTGTTCGACAATAACAGCCGGGACGGCACCGTGGCCGCCGCCCGCGCGGCCGGCGCCATCGTCCGGACCGAACGGCTGCAGGGCAAGGGCCATGTCGTGCGCCGCATGTTCGCCGACATCGAGGCCGACGCCTATCTGCTGGTCGATGGCGACGATACCTATGAAGCTGCGGCCGCCCCGGCAATGCTGCGGCTGCTGGCCGACGAGAAGCTGGACATGGTCACCGGCGTGCGGGTGAGCGACATCACCGCCGCCTATCGCCCCGGCCATCGCTTCGGCAATCGCGTGCTGACCGGCACCGTGCGGCTGATCTTTGGCGACCGGATCAGCGACATGCTGTCCGGCTACCGCGTCTTTTCCCGCCGCTTCGTCAAAAGCTTTCCCGCCTTGGCTGGTGGCTTCGAGACCGAGACCGAATTCACGGTCCATGCGCTGGAACTCAACATGCCGGTGGGCGAGGTCCGCACCGCCTACAAGGAACGCCCGCCCGGCAGCCAATCCAAGTTGAACACCTGGCGCGATGGCTTCCGGATCCTCAATGCCATCGCGCTGCTGGTCCGGCGCGAACGGCCCTTGCCCTTCTTCGGCCTGGCGGCCGCCCTGCTGGCGGCGCTGGCGGTGGTGCTGGCCGCGCCGGTCCTGGCCACCTGGCTGCAAACCGGCCTGGTGCCGCGCTTGCCGACGGCGGTGCTCTCGGCCTCGCTGGTCCTGCTGGCCTTCCTGTCGCTGGCCTGCGGGCTGATCCTGGATACGGTGACGCGCGGCCGGCAGGAGGCGAAGCGGATGGCCTATCTGGCGCAGCCTGCCCCCGGCGACTGGCCGGCCGACGCGAAGGGTTCCTAAACCCGGCTGGCGTAATGGTTTGAATCCCCGCGTGCCCGGCGGCGTTCCGCTTGTCGCGGGACCGTGCTAGAGCCCGCGCGTCGAGATAGGTCCGATGATGTCGTTTCCGGGTTCAGCAACGCCGTTTGCCGCCGCGCAGCCTTCTGTCCGGCACCGCGCCGCGTCGCGCCTGCGGGAGGGTTAGCGCCGATGCTGCGTCCCATGGCCCTGCCGGGCCTGCCCGAGCGGGGGCCGGAGACCGTGCTGTCCAAGGCGATCGCCGCCTGCCGGTCCCACATCCTGGCGGTGGCGCTGTTCAGCGGCGTGGTGAACCTGCTGCAGCTGACGGTCAGCCTTTACATGATGCAGGTGTTCGACCGCGTCCTGTCCTCCCGCAGCCTGGACACGCTCAGCTACCTGACGCTGATCGCCATGTTCGCGCTGCTGGTCATGGCGGCGCTGGATGGGCTGCGCAGCCAGGTGATGCAGCGCCTCGCCTCCTGGGTGGAGGGCAAGGCGGCGCCCGAGGCCTTCATCCGCGCGATCGAGAGCCAGCTCCGTGGCCGCCCCTATCGCATGGAGGCGCTGCGCGACCTGGCACTGTGCCGGAACTGGCTCGGCTCGCCGGCGGCGCTGACCGTGTTCGACGTGCCCTGGGTGCCGATCTTCCTGGCGGTGATCTTCGTGCTGCATCCGGTGCTGGGCTGGATCAGCCTGATCGGCGCGGTGATCCTGTTCGCCCTGACGCTCGCCAATGAATGGGCCACCGGGGCCTTGCTGCGCCAGGCGAGCACGGCCGGCATGGCCAGCCAGCGCCGTGCCGAGAGTATCGTGCGCAACGCCGAAGTGATCGACAGCATGGGCATGGCGCCCGCCGTGCTCCAGCGCTGGCGCGAGGGGCTTTCCGCCTCGCTGCCGCCGCAGGAACGCGCGGCCGACCGGGCGGCGATGCTGCTGGCGATCACCCGCTTCTTCCGCCTGACGATCCAGGTCGCGGTGCTGGGCGTCGGCGCCTATCTGGTGCTGGAACAGCAGATGACGGCCGGCGCCTCGATCGCCGCCTCCATCATCATGGGCCGCGCGCTCGCGCCGGTGGAACAGATGATCGGCGGCTGGAAGCAGCTGGTGCAGGCGCGGCAATCCTATAAGCGCCTGCTGGCCTTCCTGGCGCTGCCGCGCATTCGTCCCCCTGGCATGGCGCTGCCGCCGCCCATCGGCCGCGTCAGCGCCGAGCGCGTGACCTTCGGCTTCCCCGGCCAGACCGTTGCCGTGATCAAGGGCATTTCCTTCAACCTGGAGCCGGGCGAGTCGCTCGCCATCATCGGCCCCTCGGCCGCCGGCAAGACCACGCTGATCCGGCTGCTGATCGGCACCTTGCAGACCTCGGCCGGCACGGTGCGGCTGGATGGCGCCGACGTCTTCACCTGGCAGCGGGAGGATTTCGGCCAGTATGTTGGCTACCTGCCCCAGGATGTGGAACTGTTCGACGGCACGGTGCTGATGAATATCGGCCGCATGCGCGACGCCGATCCTGACGCCGTGTTCGAAGCTGCGAAGATCGCCGGCTGCCATGACATGATCCTGCGCCTGCCGCAGGGCTATGACACGGAGATCGGCGATGGCGGCCAGCATCTGTCGGGCGGGCAGCGCCAGCTGATCGGCCTCGCCCGCGCCATGTTCGGCAATCCGCGCCTGGTCGTGCTGGATGAGCCGAACAGCAACCTCGATGGCGATGCCGAGCAGGCGCTGATCGCCGGGCTGGCGGAGCTCAAGCGGCGCGGCACCACGGTGATCCTGGTGTCGCACCGGCCCACTTTGGTTCAGGGCGTGGACAAGGTGCTGCTGATCCGTGATGGCGCGGCCGAAGCCTTCGGCCCGCGCGCGGAAGTCCTGAAGCGCCTGGCGCAGGGTCAGCCGCGGCCGACCGAGGTGCCCGCCCCCCGCGCCGCCGCGCAAGGAGCGGCGACATGAGCGACGCGACTTTCCCGCGCAAGGACCTTGTCCCCGCCGGCAAGAACAGCCCGCCCGCCCTGTGGCAGGGCGATGGCGAGCAGCTGATCCTCGACGCGCCGCGCCCGCGCACCCGGCTGCCGGTGCTGATCGGCTATGTCATCCTCGGCGTCTTCGTGTTCGGCCTGGGTGCCTGGGCGTCACTGGCACCGCTGACCGAGGCCGCGATCGCGCCCGGCATGGTGAAGGTGGAGGGCACGCGCCGCACCGTGCAGCATTTCGAAGGCGGCATCGTGCGCGAAATCCTGGTGCGCGACGGCGATGTGGTGCGCGCCGGGCAGCCGCTGGTGCGGCTCGACCAGCCGCAGGCGGAAAGCCAGACCGAAAGCCTGCGCAGCCAGCGCTTGGCCTTCATGGCGCAGGATGCGCGGCTGGTCTCCGAACTCGCACGCCGGACGGACCTGCAATTCCCGGCCGACCTGCTGCTGTCCCAGCACCCCCGCGCCGCCGAGGCGATGAGCGGCCAGCGCGCGCTGTTCGAGGCGCGGCGGATTGCGCTCGAGAGCCAGATCTTCGTCCTGCGCGCCCGGATCGAGCAGCATGAGGCGACGATGCGCTCCGCCCAGGGCCAGATCGGCGCGCAACGCCGCATGCTGACCCTGCTGGCCGCCGAGGAGCGGGCAACCGCCGAACTGCTCCGCCAGGGGCTGGCGCGGCTGCCGCAGCTGCTGGCGTTGCAGCGGCAGGTGGCCTCGACCGAGGGCAACATCACCGACATCACCAACCAGCTGCAACGCAGCCAGGCGCAGATCGCCGAGACCGAGCGCGAGATGCGCCGCCTGCAGGATACCCGCCTGCAGGAGGCGAACACCGAGCTGCGCGAGGTCCGGCTGCGCCTGGCCGATGTCGAGGAGCGGCTGCGCGCGGCGGAAAACGTCTCGACGCGCCTGGAGGTGACGGCGCCGGAAGATGGCGTGGTGCTGAACCTGCGCATCTTCACCACCGGCGGCGTGCTGCGCCCGGGCGACCCGATCCTGGACCTGGTGCCGGAACGCGACCGGCTGATCGCCGAAGTCAATGTCGATCCCAACGACATTGACGTGGTGCGCGCCGGCCTGCAGGCGGAAGTGCGGCTGCCCGCCTTCAAGCAGCGGCTGGTCCCCTATCTGCATGGGCACGTCACCTTCGTCGCATCCGACATCACCCAGGATGAACGGGCTGGCCTCGCCTATTACCGCGTGCAGATCGAGATCGACGCCGACCAGCTCGCCCGGCTGGAAGGGGTGCAGCTGCGCCCCGGCATGGCCGTGGAGGCAATGATCCAGACCGGCAGCCGCAGCTTCGCCCGCTACATGGTGCAGCCGCTGCTCGACAGTTTCCACCGCTCGTTCCGCGAGCAATAGAAAACCCCAACCGAGAGAGACCAGCACAATGACCGGACTTCCGACCATCTTCGGCGACGGCGTGATCGACGTGCATGTTGCCAACGGCGTGGCGCGGATCACGCTTGGCGCGGCCACCGGCCAGGATCAGGGCAAGCCGCAGCCGACCGGCCTTGTCGTTCTGCCGGTTCTGCAAATCCCGACCCTGGCGCGCGTGCTGGCCGAAGTGAGCAAGCAGATCGAGGCGAAGGCCAAGGAAGCGATGGCCCAGGCCGGCAAGCCCGCCGCCGCGCCGGCCGCCCCTGCCGCCCCCGATCAGATCGCCGGCGCCTTCCGCTTCAACGGCTGACGATCCCCTCAGCCCGTCTTCGCCCAGGCCAGCAGCACGAAAAAGCTGGCCAGACCGACGAAGACGTGGCTGACCAGCAGCAGATTGCCCGCGGCACGACTGCCGCGGGCAACGCGCCGCGCCGCCCATCCGGCGGCGATCGCCACGGCCAGCAAGGCGATCGGCCAGGCGGCGGCCAGCTTGCCGGGCGCCGTCATCACGCTCGTCGCGACCAGCGCCAATCCCAGCAGCGACGCGGCCAGGTGCAGATGCACAGCCCGCCGCCACCGCGCCCGCATCAGGAATCGCGCGCCGACCAGCGCCCCAAGGGCGATGGTTGCCAGCAGGGTGCCGATGGCGAAATTGGTCATCTTGGTTGCTCCCGCACCCAGGTAGAAGGGTGGGGACGCCGCCCGTCAAGACCACCGCCGCTGGCCTGATTGAAGGCGCCCTTTATTCTGCCATAGCCTGCCATCCGGAGGATCGAAGCCATGCGCCGTCGCCATCTTCTGCTTGCCACTCCCGCCTTGCTGCCCGGGCTTGCGCACGGCCAGGAAGCCTGGCCGAGCCGCACCGTCACCATGCTGGTGCCCTGGGCGCCCGGCGGTTCCAACGACATCACGGCGCGGCTGATCGCGCCGATCCTGTCCGAGCGGCTCGGCCAGAATTTCGTGGTGGAGAACCGCCCGGGCGGTGGCGGCTCGCTCGGCATGGGGATGGTGGTGCGCGCCCGGCCGGATGGCCACACGCTGCTTTTCTCCTCGGCGTCGAACCATGTGTTCCACGCGCTGGTGGCGCCCGACCTGGGGTATGATGTGCGCGAGGCGCTGACCGGCGTCGCCATGGTGACCGACGTGCCGAACGTGCTCGTGGTTCATCCGTCGCTCGGGGTGCGCAGCGTCCCGGAACTGCTGGAGCGCATCCGGGCAACGCGCGGGGGCATGCCGTTCGGCTCCTCCGGTACGGCCACCTCCAACCATCTGGCCGGCGAGCTTTTCCGCATGCTGACGGGGGTGGAGTTGACGCATGTGCCCTATCGCGGCGGCGGCCCGGTGGCCAATGATCTGATCGCAGGCACCATCCCGATGGCCTTCATGAACCTGCCCACGGTCGTCGGCCCCGCCCAGGCCGGGCGAATTCTGGTGCTCGGCGTGGGCACGGCCGAGCGGGTCCGCATCCGCCCCGACCTGCCAACCATCGCCGAACAGGGCGTGCCGGGCTTCGCGGTGCGGAGCTGGGCGGGGCTGTTTGCGCCCCGCGGCACGCCGCGCGCCATCCTCGAGCGGCTCAGCACCGAGGTGCGGCTGGCGCTGGAGACCCCGGCGATCCGGGAGCGGCTGACCGCATTGGCGTCCGAGCCGATCTGGATGTCGCCCGCGGATACCGACGCCTTCGTGCGCGCCGAGTTCGATCGCTGGGGCCCGGTGGTGCGCGAGGCGCGCGTGACAACCGACTGACGCGCTTGGTCTTGCCCAATCCCCGGCGCTGATGCATGAGCGGCGCATCGTCAGGGAGCATTGGGATGAGCGTGACCCACGACTATGTCGAATTGGCCCGCCTGTGGCGCGGCGATGTGGTGGAAAGCACCCATCGCGGTGTCGTCGTGGTGTCCGATGAGGAAGGCAACCTCAAGGGCGCCTGGGGCAATGCCGGCCTGGTGACCTTTCCGCGCTCCTCGCTGAAGCCCTTCCAGGCGATCCCGCTGGTGGAAAGCGGCGCGGCGGACGCCTTCGGCCTGACCAGCGAGCATCTGGCCCTGGCCTGCGCCAGCCACCATGCGGAGCCCTGGCAGGTGACGATGGTCGAGGAGTGGCTCGGCCGCCTGGGCATGAATGAGGGCGCGCTGATCTGCGGCCCGGCGCTGCCCGTGCGGGAAGCCGACCAGGTGGCCGCCTTTGCGCAGGCCGGCCGCCGGCGCGCCTACCATAATTGCTCGGGCAAGCATTGCGGCTTCCTGACGCAGGTCCGCCACTATGGCGCGGACATCAACTATGCCGTGGCGGACCACCCGGCGCAGATCGCCTTCCGCGCGGTGCTGGGCGAATTCACGGGCATGGATGCGGACCAGATGCCGGTGGGTGTCGATGGCTGCGACCTGCCGACGCTGGCGATGCCGATGCGTCGCATCGCGATGGCCATGGCCCGCTTCGGCCTCGGCATGGGCGCGACGGCCGCGCGTCGCGCGGCGGTGAACCGGCTGCGCGCCGCGATGATCGCCCACCCCGAGCATCTGTCGGGCCACGAGACGCCGACCGCGCGCATGGTCCGCGCCTGCCAGGGGCGCCTGGTGCTGAAGGGCGGCGCCGAGGGCTTCCTGCTGGCCGCCGTGCCGGAGCGTGGGCTCGGCTTCGCGATCAAGATGGCCGATGGCGCCACGCGCGGGAAGTATGCGGTGCTGGCGCGGATGCTCGGCCATTTCGGCGTGCTGGGCCTGAGCGAGGCCGAGGATCTGCTGCGCGCGGTGGAACCGCCGGCCACCAGCAGCAATGGCGCTGTCACGGGCCGCCTGGAGGTGGTGCTGGAAACGCCGGTGCCGACCACGCCGACCATTGCCAGCCTGGAATTCTGGATGGGCGGCGTGAAGGAAGCGATCCTGCCCGGCCTGATGCGCTGATCTGCATCATCCTGGCCTGAACAGGCTCCGGGGCATGCGCCCCGGAGCCATTTTCATGCCTGGTCGTGAGAACAGCCGCGGCGCGACGTAACCTGCCGCCAGCGCGGCGAGCCAAGCGCCGCATGGCGCGCCGGCGCTTGAGCCACCCAAAGGCATATCGCCGGTCACGGCAAGTGACCGTCGATATGGGTCAGGCCGCCCGGGCCATCCCGCGCAGCACGTAATGCAGGATGCCGCCATTGCGATAGTATTCGACCTCATCGGCCGTATCGACGCGGCAGGTCAGCTTGGTGGTGTGGCTGGTGCCGTCCGGACGGTGGATCACCATCGTCACATCCATGCGCGGCGCCAGCGCCTCGATCCCCAGCAGGTCGATCGTCTCGGCGCCGGTGATGCCGAGCGACTGGCGGGTCTCGCCATCCTGGAACACCAGCGGCAGCACGCCCATGCCGACCAGGTTGGAGCGGTGGATACGCTCGAAGCTTTCGGCGATCACCGCCTTGGCGCCGAGCAGGAAGGTGCCCTTCGCCGCCCAGTCGCGCGACGAGCCGGTGCCATATTCCTTGCCGCCGAAGATCACCAGCGGCACGCCTTCCGCCTTGTACTTCATGGCGGCGTCGTACATCGGCATCACCTCGCCCGAGGGGTGGTGCTTGGTCACGCCACCCTCGGTACCCGGCGCCAGTTCGTTCTTGATGCGGATGTTGGCGAAGGTGCCGCGCATCATCACCTGGTGGTTGCCGCGGCGCGCGCCATAGCTGTTGAAGTCGCGCTGCATCACCTGCCGTTCCAGCAGATAATCGCCCGCCGGCGAGGCCTTCTTGATCGACCCGGCCGGGGAGATGTGGTCGGTGGTGATGCTGTCACCCAGGCTGGCCAGGATGCGCGCGCCATGCACCGGCGCGATATCGCCCACTTCCATGGTCATGCCGGTGAAGTAGGGCGGGTTCTGCACGTAGGTGGAGCCGGAGTTCCACCCATAGGTGTCGCTGTCGGCATCGACGCGGATCGCCTGCCACTGCGCCGGGCCCTTGAAGACGTCGCCATAGCGGTCGCGGAACATGGCGCGGGTGACCACGGCATGGACGGTGTCGTTCACCTCCTGCTGGGTCGGCCAGATGTCCTTGAGGAACACCGGCTGGCCATCGCTGCCCGTGCCGAGCGGATCGGTGGTCAGGTTCAGCTTCACCGTGCCGGCCAGCGCATAGGCCACCACCAGCGGCGGGCTGGCCAGGTAGTTGGCGCGCACATTGGCATGCACGCGGCCTTCGAAGTTGCGGTTGCCCGACAGCACGCTGGTGACCACCAGCTTATTATCCTCGATGGCGTCGACGATCGGGTCCGCCAGCGGCCCCGAATTGCCGATGCAGGTGGTGCAGCCATAGCCCACCGTCTGGAAGCCCAGCGCATCCAGGTCGGCAGACAGGCCCGACTTGTTCAGATACTCCGTCACCACCTGGCTGCCCGGCGCCAGCGAGGTCTTCACCCAGGGCTTCGGCTTCAGCCCCTTCGCCCGCGCCTTGCGCGCCACCAGGCCGGCGGCCACCAGCACATAGGGGTTGGAGGTGTTGGTGCAGGATGTGATGGCGGCAATCACCACATCGCCATGGCCCAGATCATAGTTGGCGCCGGCCACCGGCACGCGCAGCTCGGCCTTGTCGCCCGGCACGCCCATGGTTCCGGCCGCCAGATCCTTGGCGAAGGAGGTCGCGATATTGGTCAGCGCCACGCGATCCTGCGGCCGCTTCGGCCCGGCCATGGAGGGCTCGACGGTGGACAGGTCAAGCTCCAGCGTGTCGGTGAAGACCGGGTCGGGCGTGGACGCATCGCGCCACATGCCCTGCGCCTTGCAATAGGCTTCGACGAGGGCGATGCGATCTTCCTCGCGGCCTGACAGGCGCAGATAGTCGATGGTCACCTGGTCGACCGGGAAGAAGCCACAGGTGGCGCCATATTCCGGGGCCATGTTGCCGATGGTCGCGCGGTCCGCCAGCGGCAGCGCGTCCAGCCCGTCGCCGTAGAATTCGACGAACTTGCCCACCACGCCCTTCTTGCGCAGCATCTGCGTGACGGTCAGCACCAGGTCGGTGGCGGTCACGCCTTCGCGCACGCGGCCGGTCAGGCGGAAGCCGATCACGTCGGGGATCAGCATGGCGATGGGCTGGCCGAGCATCGCGGCCTCGGCCTCGATCCCGCCGACACCCCAGCCCAGCACGCCGAGGCCATTGACCATGGTGGTGTGGCTGTCCGTGCCATAGCAGCTGTCGGGATAGACGAAGGTGTCGCCCGCATCGGTCGCGGTCCACACCACCTGCGCCAGATATTCCAGGTTCACCTGATGGCAGATGCCCGTGCCCGGCGGCACCACGCGGAAATTGGCGAAGGCCGACTGGCCCCAGCGCAGAAACTCATAGCGTTCGCCATTGCGCTCGAACTCGATGTCGACATTCTTCTGCAGCGCGTCAGGCGTGCCGGAGACATCGACCATCACGCTGTGGTCGATCACCAGATCGACGGGCACCAGCGGGTTCACCTTGCGCGGATCGCCGCCCAGATTGTTGAGCGCGTCGCGCATCGCCGCCAGGTCGACCACGGCGGGCACGCCGGTGAAGTCCTGCAGCAGGATGCGCGCCGGGCGGAAGGGAACTTCCTTGCTGGAACGGCCCTCGGCCAGCCAGCCGGCCACGGCCTTGGCATCGTCCACCGTGTAGCTGCGCCCATCCTCGAAGCGCAGCACATTCTCGAGCAGGACCTTCAGGCTGAAGGGCAGGCGCGCAATGTCGCCGATCGTCTTGGCTGCTTCGGGCAGGCTGTAATAGTGGAAGGTCTTGCCCCCCACATTCAGGCTCTGCCGGGTCTTCAGGCTGTCCTGCCCGATCATCCGCATGGTCCGGGGTCCCGCTGTTGCGTGGTTGTGTGGCGCCCGAACCGGTTGCCGCCCGACCGGCCCGCTGAGGGGACGTGCCAAGGCTGCCTTCCGCCGTTCCGCGCGCGGTTTTGCCGGCGCCCGCTTCCGCCGGCGCCGCCCCGCGCTTAAACCACAGGGGCGCCGTCGGGTCTATCCGCAGGCGCCAGGGGAAGGCGATGCTCGAAGCGCATGGGCTTGGCTGCTGGCGAGGCGAGCGGGCAGTGTTCGCGGACCTCGATTTCGTGTTGGAGCCGGGCGGCGCGCTGCTGCTGACCGGGCCGAACGGCGCGGGCAAGTCCACCCTTCTGCGGCTGGTCGCCGGCCTGATCCCGCCCTTCGCCGGGCGGCTGCTGTTCGAGGGCGAGGATGCGCTGGCCGACCGCGCGGCGCATGCCCGCCGGCTGCGCTATCTCGGCCATGCGGATGCGCTGAAGCCGGCGCTGACGGTGCGGGAGAATTTGGCCTTCTATGCCCGGCTCTGGGGCGGCGCGGTGGCGCCCGCGCTGGCCGCGGTGGCGCTGACGGACCTGGCCGACCTGCCGGCACGCCTGCTCTCATCCGGTCAGCGGCGACGCCTCGCGCTCGCCCGGCTGGCGCTGGCCCCGGCGCCGATCTGGTTGCTGGATGAGCCGACGGTCGGGCTTGACGCCGCCTCGGTGGCGCGGCTCGGCCCCTTGCTGGCGGCGCATCGCGCGGCCGGCGGCGCGGTGATGGCCGCCACGCATCTGCCGCTGCCCATGCCCGATGCGCGGGAGTTGCGGCTGTGAGCCCCTTCCTCGCCGTCCTGCAGCGGGAAATCCGGCTGGCGCTGCGGCATTTGTCGGACACGCTGGCGGCCGTGCTGTTCTTCGTCCTGGTCTGCGCGCTGTTCCCCTTCGGCATCGGCCCGGCGCCCGAGGCGCTGGCCCGCATCGCCCCCGGCGCGCTGCTGGCGGCCGCGCTGCTGGCGGCGCTGCTGCCGCTCGATCGGCTGTTTGGCGCCGAGGCTGAGGATGGCTCGCTGGATCAGCTTCTGCTGTCGGGCCTCGCGCCGTCTGCACTGGCGGCGGCCAAGGCGCTCGGCCATTGGATCACCACCGGCCTGCCGCTGCTGGCCGCCACGCCCATCGCCGCCGCGATGCTGAACCTGCCGGTGGGGGCTTGGGGGGTGGCGATGGCCGCGCTCGGCATGGCGACCGCCATCCTGTCCCTGTTCGGCACGGCGGGCGCGGCGCTGACGCTGGGTGCCCGGCGGGGCGGCGTGCTGCTGCCGCTGCTGGTGCTGCCGCTGTCGATTCCCGCCGTGATCTTCGGCGCCGCCGCCATCGAGGCCGCGGCGGCGGGCGTGCCGGCACGCCCCTTCCTGCTGCTGCTGGGCGCCCTGCTGGCGCTGGCGCTGCCGCTCGCGCCGCTTGCCGCCGGCGCCGCCTTGCGCGCGGAGTGAACCACCCCGATGTGCAGCCCATGACCGATATCGCCGCCACCATCGACAGCCTGGCCGAGGATTTCGCCCTGCTCGACGATTGGGAGGATCGCTACCGCCATGTCATCGACCTCGGCCGCAAGCTTGCCCCCTGGCCGGAGGCCGACCGGGCCGAGGCGGAGAAGGTGGCCGGCTGCCAATCCCGCGTCTGGCTGCGCGCCGAGGGGCCGGATGGGGCAGGGCGCCTGGCCTTCCGTGCCGCCTCCGACGCCGCGATCGTGCAGGGGCTGCTGGCGCTGATCCTCTCGGTCTATGACCGCCGCAGCCCGGCCGAGATCCTGGCCGCGCCGCCCGACTTCTTCGCCCGCCTCGGCCTGGCCGAGAATCTTTCCATGTCGCGCCGCAATGGCGTGGCGGCGGTGATCGGGCGCATCCGCGCACTGGCCGCGCAGCACGCCGTGACCGCCTCCTGATGCGCCGGCGTCACGCGCTGCCCGGCCTGGCGGCGCTGCTGGCCGCCTGCTCGCCGACGGGTTTCGCCAATTTCGTCACCCCGCCGGGTGCCGCGGAGGAGGTGACCGACCTGGCCTATGGCCCGCTGCCGCGGTATCGGCTGGATCTGTATCTGCCGCCGGCGCCGCGCGCCCTGCTGGTCTTTTTCCATGGCGGCTCCTGGCAGAGCGGCTCCCGCCGGGACTATCCGTTCCTGGGCCGGGCGCTGGCCGCCGAGGGGCTGGCCGTGGCCATCCCCGACTACCGGCTCTGGCCGGAAGCCGGCTGGCCGGGCTTCGTGGAGGATGCCGCATTGGCGGTACGCTTCCTGGCCGCGGGTGGCGCGCCGCAGGTGGCGGGCCTGAAGCTCCATGTCGGCGGCCATTCGGCAGGCGGCTACCTGGCCGCCTGCCTCGCGCTGGATCCGACATGGCTGGGCGCGGCGCATGCGCTGCTGGCGGGTGCCGTGCTGATGTCCGCGCCGATCAACTGGCAGCCGCGGCGTGGCGCGCTGGTGCCGATGTTCGCGGCTGCCCCCGGGGGGCGGATCATGGCGGTGCGCGATCGAACCACGCTGGCCACGGCGCCGCCCACCTTGCTGCTGCATGGCGGCGCCG
>Ga0247843_1002552_pt1 | contig 32654 bp, 38 predicted proteins | sample LaCruzMarch2017__FD_192420 | JGI IMG/M metagenome (GOLD analysis project Ga0247843, IMG submission 192420) | Freshwater microbial communities from meromictic Lake La Cruz, Castile-La Mancha, Spain - LaCruzMarch2017_8m | ecosystem: Environmental > Aquatic > Freshwater > Lake | place: Spain... | reverse complement strand
GGTTCATCAGTTAACATTTGCTGATTACCATCAGCACCAGTAACCATGATTGGGTCATTATTATTAGTTGGTACTACAGATGTAGCTCCATTCCCAGGAAATGCAATACTTTCTGCATTGGGATACATATTATATCCACCAGCTCTTTCTTCTGGTGTTTCAGCTACAACATTAGAGCCACCCATCATTTGGCTCCTCATAGCTTCATCTTTCATTCTTTTAGCTTCTCTGTCATATTCATGAGCCATCATAAGTCTTTTCATTTCCTTATCTAGCATCTTCTTTGACAGAGGATCTGCAGGTCTTAGTTTATCACCTGCTTTAGATTTAATAGATTTACTTAGGTCAGCATAGCTTTTACCTGATAATCTACTAGCAGCTTTACCAGTAATACCTGCATATTCAAGAGCTTCTTTAGAAGCTTTCATCTTTTCAGACATTACATAGTTTTCTGGAGCGTAAATAGTTTCTGGGCCTTCTACTTCAACATCAGGTCTTCCACCACTATTAGGTAGTGTAACACCACCTTGTTCATGTGAAGGGCCATCAATTTCTGTTAATCCCATATTTTGATTTAACATATGTCCACCTCCACGATAACCATATTTAAACCTTCCACCATTTCTGGCCATAAATAATTTTGAAAATCCTTGCATTCCTTCTGGTATTTTATCTTTATCATTAAGACCACCTAGCACTTTTGAGCCTGCTATTCCTTTTAAACTTGTACCAATACCAGTAGCTATATCACTACTAGGATCAATACCTTCAATACCTGTACCAATACCTTCTAATCCTTCTTCTGCAGCACTACCTATTGCTCCAGGATTTACAAAACCTCCAACTACAGCTCCACCTACATTACCCCAACCTTTAATACCAGCTTGTCTTTTAGCTTCATCAGAATTAACATCATGACCAGCTCCTGCTTGCAATGCTTTAAACCCTGCATCAGTTAGTTCATCAGTTAATCCAAAAGTGACAGTATCTAATAATCCTTCACCAACACCATATAAACCAGCCATAAAGTCTTCTCCAACAGAAGCTTTTTTAATATCTTTTCTCATTACATCTTTATTCAAATTAGCAGCTTGTGCTGTATCTTGAGCAGATGTTAATGAACCACCTCTTGCATATCTTAATTTACCAACTTGTGCTTTTGGTAGAGAGCCTCCTAGTTGTTTTCTAGAAACAACTCTGTTACGTCTTTCATCTTTTAGTAACTGTTGTCTTTGCTTTTCAGCATTAATTATATTTTCGTGGTTAATATATTCTTTTGTAGTTTTATATTGTTCATATTCTTCAGGTGTTAATAATTTTGATTTACCATCATTAAATCTAATTTGATAATAATAACCAAAATGATCTGGGTTGCCAGTATTTGTGTTAGATGTACTCATACCTGGTCTAGGAGGAGCACCTTTTCCACTTTCTGTAGATTTCCAATTCCTACCCCATTCTTTTGAGATTGAACCTACATTGTCATATACTACAGGTCTTCCAGGAGGATCATAAATAGGCACACCAAATGTTGGTGTAACTATATTTGAACAATGCCCATCTGCGCAAAGTTTATTACTAGTATCAAAAAACAAACCTTGATTAAACACTTTTGCAGAATTTTCAGGATCTAATAAAAAAGATTTATCAGGTCTATCAGCGTATGATAAAATATTTGAATTTGGGTCTAGTACATAGTTTTTAAAACTGTTTTGAATGTAGTTTTGATTAATAGGATCATCTATATATTTTCTGATAATTGCATCATAAAACTTAGAAGGCTTAATTTTAGGTGTAATTCTTTTATTAGAATCAATATCAACAAAATCACTATTACCTTGATTCATACGACTAAGTGCCCAACTATCATACCCTAAATACTCCTCTTTTTTTGTATCTCGTGGAGTATATAGTGTATAAGCATCAGGTTTGTATTCATCATAATTATACATAGTTACCCCTTCTGGAGGATAAACATTTGATTCATATAATCTTTTACGGATATTATACTCATTTATTCTAGGATCATTAGGATCTTTAGTTATTATTGGCAATTCACCAATATTTTCCTGATAATATAATTTACCACCAAATTCTTTTAATGTGCTATAGCCACTATTTATAGAATCCTTTTTAGCCTTTTGTACACTTGTTCTAAAACTTCCTCTATCTCCCTTAGCCTCTTTATTTTTATGACCTTGTAACCATAAATCTACTAATGGCAATTTATTATCAGCATAATCTTTAAGCTTTGCTTTTGACTCAGATAAGTTTATTAAGAATAAAGAGTATTGTTGTTCTGGAGAAAGTTCAAGTGCAGACTTAGCACTTAGTATTTCAGGGTCAGTTTTAAGTTTTAATTTATTAGCTATTCTCTGATATCTATTTTGAGCAGTTACTAAAGAAGGAGCTTCAAATTGAAATATGCCTCTACCAGGGCCTCCACCAATTTGTTTTTGTAAAGGATCCATTGTATGAGCAGATTCATGATATCCAATAGTATCTGCCATATTACCCCACAAATCTCTAGTACCACCACGAGTATTAACTAAATAGTCTAATGAATTATCTAGGTCTAATACATCACTTTTTTTAGGCTTATTTTTAGGCTTATCTGCAGGTTTAACTACAGGTAAAGGAGTATTAAGTAGTATATTTGAAATATGAGATTTAGTTGGTATGTTATTATAATCAGGAATTAGTCCTTGATTTCCATTTAAATAACCTGAAAAATTAAAACCAGTTGAAGGAGGTAATTGTCCAGTATCTTCTTGATAATATAGTTTACCACCTTCTTGATAATAAGTGGGATTCATACCTAATGCCTTTCTGAAAGACATTTCTCCAGGATAGTCAGATTTCTTTTTTCTAACAGGTTTTTTGATTCTACGTTTAGCCATTAATGATAACTCATTGTAATGTTAGTATTGAAATCATTAAGCCTAAAGTATCTATTGTTTTGATTATTGTAAAATATCTTAATCTTAACATAGACATCTCTAAGAAATGGCTTAATGGGTAGAGGACTACTAAAGTCCCTAATAGCATTGATTCTCCAAGTTCTTTCTCTTCTCACAACATTTTGTTGAGGTGTTAATAACAATAGAGATGAACCAGTAGTTTGATAATCGTTATACAAAAGGATACCACTTATGGTTTCCAAAGGGATATCTATACCATTACTATCAAAAACTTCTGACCAGAACTCTAATGTATCTATACGAAATGTAGCAACTTTAGTTGCATCTGGGAAGTTAAGAATAAACTCTGCTTCAGCTATAGAAGGGTTTTTCCCATAGAACTGACCAAAGTTTCCTTCATTATGTAAATACACAGAGTTACTGGTATCAAAGGGATTTGATGATAATAACCTTTTACCTGTTGGTAAATATAATGGAGGAGTAAAGGAATAAAAAGATTCAAATGCTTGCAACATTTCATTGAAAGCAATAGTGAATTTATAAACTATTGGAGTCTTTTGTAGTAAAGGTGTAATGGATCCAGTTACTAATGATACAGTTAATTGTGTAGTAGTAATATCTTCTACCTTGTAAACATTAGAGTCAATATAAAATATATCTCCTGGTGTTAATACAGATAACTCTGAAGGAGTGTAATTGTTTAAAATATACTTAGTAGGGCTACCTGCTACTACAGTTACTGAAGCAAAGTCAATTGCAAACTTATTCATAAAGGTCATATAGACCTTATTGTACTTAGTATCATAGGCACCATGTATTCCTGTGTTTAGTAATACTTGGTCAGAACCTAATATAAGTCCTTGTAGTTTCTTTCTAAAGAAAGCTGATAGTCCTTTTACATCAGATATATTTTCTAAACCTTGACCTACTCTAAAGAACTTTTTAGTTCTAGCATCAAAAGAATAAATAGCAGCTGGGCCTGTAACTACACTATGCTGATGAAAAGACCCATAGTCTTTACTTAAATAGTCATACCTAGCAAGTACATTACCTGTACCTACTTGATAAACAGCACCAGTACCAGCATCAGGTACAGCAGTATTTTCTTGAGAACTTACTTGAGCAATAGCTCTACTTTGAAAAGCTATGATTGCTTCCTTAAGATTAGTAATTTTATTAATCTCTCCGTAGTTACCTTCTAAAGCTAAGTAGTTATTAATCAAATATTTTCTCCAGTTATCCTCAATTTCTCTGTCAAATTTTTCTTCTGATACCCATACCCAGTTAGGTTGGTCTTCATCAGTATCAAAATTAAAAGGCTTTGGAGAATATACTTTTAAGTTATTGTCTTGAGAGTAAGCTCTATTGTAAGTATATTCATCTACTAGGAATTTAGCAAAGTCTTCACCTGCAGCTCCTGGAGTTACATTCTTAATTCCATTGTTTTGAGATGTAAACACTTGACTATTATTCCAATATAAACCATGTCTATACTCAGTATTAATAGTTGTTTCAGCAGGAAAAGCTATAGCTAATGCTGACATAGATAGAGCTACAGGGTTATAAGCTTCACCTAAACCTGAAGGAGAAGCAAATGTAATTCCATAAGATTCTTTCCAATGAAAGAAAGATAAAGTTGTACTATAGTAAGAACAATATATATCTCCACCATATACATCAATAGCTTGTGAATTAGCTAATATACTTTTAGGGAAAAAATCAGAAGCACCAATGTAAGCATTATTGTATCTTGAAGCTCTCCAAGGCCCACCATATTGCCCAAAGTTATATCTACATAAAGATACAACTCTAAAAGCTGCATCAGATATGATAGATGAAGTAGGATTATCTATATGGCTACCTGCATTAGCAGCATCTATCCGATTACAAATACCATTAAAATCACAAAATAAAGATTTAGATGCAAATCCTGATAATTGCCAATCAATGCCAGTAGAATCTGTTTCACTAAAAGGTAAAGTATAAATAGAAATATGATGATAATCTTTACTAGCCATTTTAGCTGGAGAAAAACTAGAAGGTATAATTCCTTCTATATCTACCTCTTGCTGATTTAAAATATTAACAATATTTCTTCCTCTTCCATTAATACCATTTACTTTTTTATACTTAACAAAAAAAGCAGCAGCTTGTCTAGGAGCTGAGTCAATATAATCTGCCCAATAGCAAACACCTTGGTTAAAAAATTCTCTGCCACTAAAAGGTGGAGTACGCACCCCAGTATAATATGTATCTGCATCAGGTAATGTAGTAGTATTTGGTGTAAATATATAGCTATTGATTAGCTTAATATATGAAGCATCACCTACAGCATATTCTCCAAAATCAAATTCTGGAAACTTAATTATACCTAAGTTGTTTTCTTTTAATACTATAGCTCCTATTGTTCCAGAATTAGCTCCATGGTGTGCAGGTGCAGAATTATTAGGTGCACTAGGATAAGTTGTATCAGCAAAATCATTATTAATATAGAGTAAAGGTATTTCATCAGTATTAGGAATTGCATCATCTGTATCAGAATTACTAAATGATAATAAATGCAAACAATCAGTAGTAACACCTGTACCTGCTAGTCGTACCCTACTATCTAGTAGTCCAAATATAGCACCAGTTCCAAATCTAGTTTTATCTTTCTTTTGTCTTTGTACTCTAACTATTCTAATGCCTGTAATATTTGCAGGAAGATTGTTAAAAGTAAATTCAACACCCATAGACCTAGTTACAATTCTTTTGTCACTAATGCCATCATCTTCATAACTAGATAAATCTGCATAGTCACTACCACTTATAATACCTTCCCAAGGCTCAGGAATTCTAATATCTGCTATCCAATTAACAAAAGACTCTTGCCCTTTGTCATTGTAAAATACTACACCAAATCTATAAACTTCTCCTCTAGAGTATCCATCATAAATTGTAGATTTAAGAGGATTTTTATATCCTCCCCAACCTTGTACAGGGTGATAAAATCCATCTAAAGCTGGTGTACCAAAGTTGACAGTACCTGCACTTGTAACTGAATTATCTACAAATGGAGCATTTGTCATATTGTAGTTCTTCAAGCTAAAAGTGGTAGAGTCTAAGTAAGGGTAAACCATTTGGCTATCCCCTCTTAAGTCATGGAAAGTAAATTTGTAAGATACATTAGGGCCTTCACCACCTATTGTAGTACCATTAGTTTGATACTTATATTGGTAATTAGTTAACCAATCATCATAGTCTTGTGTAGACAGTAACCCATAGATTTGTCCTGATTCATCATTATAAGCATTTACAGCATCTGCACTATCAGATAAAGCATATAAATTAGCTAGTTGGGCAGGTACAGTAGCATTATAATCTACAAAAGCTCCACTTCTAGAATATAATCTAGCAACTTGAGAACTATTAAATCTATAAGCTCTAGAATCATAATTAACTTCAAAGCTGGTAGTTCTAGTATTAGCTGGATATAATCTATTTTTCTTTTGAGTGAATGTTTTTACTCTATCAAAGAAAATCAAAGGGTTAACAAACTCTTCAACTGATATAGCTATTTTATCTTCTCCACCACTAATTACAAACTCCATAGTTTCACCATCAATAGGTAAATCATAGACATAATTAATGATAGGTACATCTTCAACTGAATACTCAATTAAAACTATCTTGATAAAATCATACCTTAAATCTATATGGCTAATTGATATAGCTATAGATTTACCTGAAGGAGTTTCTACAGGTGCACCTTGGTATTCAAAATAAGGCCCATTAAGATTAGAATCTGTAATAGGAACTAATGTACTAGTAGGACTATATGCAGTTACAGCACCATCTTTACTATAAAGCTGATATGCAAACTGATAAGTACCTACTACTAATAAACCACCTTCAAGAACATTTTCTATGATAGGTGTGCTCATATCTACAGAAGGTTTCCAATCTAAAAGACCCACAGGAATAGCAGGACATTGGGGATTATAGATATTAAGAGCACGAGGATGGTTATAATCATCAGTCCAATAAAATGTACCACGGAGAGAAGATTCTCTCCTACCAAGTGCTTCACGATATACTTCATTAGCTAGTGAAAAGTTTAGTATGTTGTTGTACCTAAGATGTGTAGCAGCTACTAATGATGTGCCTGATAATCCTACAACTGTACTGGTAGCATCATTATATTGTATTACCCACACTTGACCTGCAGTATTAGAAGGTGTAGCAGAAGTATTAGTTCTGCTAGTAGTTAGTAAGATAATCTCTTCTTCTAAAGTACCCCAGCCAATAATAGATAAATTAGTCTGAGCAGCTACTACAGTAGTAACTGTTAAGTCATTACCAGCAGTTACAGATACACTAGGGTTTAAAGAATAACCTTGAATAAGTACTTCTTGTGTATTATAGTACACTCCATATCTTCCAAGAGCTATATCAGCAGCAATAGTTACATTAGCTATAATCTGAGAATAAATATCAAATGAATCTGATATAGATGATAAAGCTATAACTACTGCTGTACCATTAATAGTTAAGGTAGTAGCAGCTATAGGAGCTACAGGAGTAAACTTAATAGAGAATAATGGCTGAATATTAGGTATTGAGAACTGAAGCTTATTACCTTTATGATTAGATATAATGCCAGTAGACTCACCAGTATCAGTAATTAAATCAATATCTAAAGCATTGTATAAATGCTCATTATCATTTTTAGCTATAGCCAAATCTTGGCTAAGACCTTTAATATATGAACTGGTTAATCTTGGCATAATTAATAAGCTAGTCTGCTACTAAATCCTCCTAGTGTACTAATTCTAGGATGGTTATATCTTTCTTCAGGTCTTTGTAGATTACCAAAGAATCTCTTATGTTCAAAGAACTTAGGAATTGTTCTAAGTCTTTGGTTTTTATAAGATTCCCATTCATCTAAGCTCTTAGGCATTTTACCTTCGTTTTTAGCCTTTTGGTAATACAAAGACAAGTATCCTTTAAACTCTTCATATTTATCTCTGGTATATTTATCAGTTAAGTATAGCTGGAAAGCTATCTTATTACCCATATACCAAGTAACATAGTTAATAACAGATTGATTATCTGGAATCATAGGAAGACCATTTTCATCTGTAGGTACAGCTCTGTAAGCCATAGCTACTTTACCAGTCTTAAATGATGTAAAGATATAGTTGTTATTAACAGTATAAGTAAGGTCTGAATTAACTCTAAAGTCAATGTCAGTCCCATGATAAGCTTTATAAAAAGTGCTAGTATCCCATCTCATAGGAAGGAAAGTATAGCACTTTTGTTTTGGGTCACATTCATGATTGCACATATCTTGAGAGCAAACCAAAGAGTTACATAATCCACTACCATCACCAATAGTACATGACTGGTCAGTATTGTAATCTACATATACTACACCAGATACTATAGCTTTGCTAGTACTAGGCTCTACTTCTACAGCACACGCAGTTTGTGTAATAGAAAATAAATCACAGGGTAATTTACCTCTGCCATCTTCAATATGTATAAAGTCTTGATGGCCTAAATCTTTATTGCCATCTGTAACTTTATCAACATAAAAGCAAGGGACTTTAAGTTCTCTTAAAGATTCCCCTAACCATTCTAATACATCGTTATACTGTAAAGTATAATCCCATGCAAAATCTCTGTACATTTTATCAATGACAGAGCTAGATGAAACTAATAGCCCATTATACATTTTATACTAATTTTCTAGCTAATTCAGCTAATCTTTTAAGGTTCATGGATTTTTCTTCCATCATCATATCTTCAGGCATAGAGTCAGAAGCTTGTGCAAAAGTTTCAATAGATTTACCACCCATGTAGTATTCCTCTTTATCTTCTGGCATTTCTCTGACATCTTTAAATACAAGATACCCACCATCTTTTAGCTCATAAGCACAGATATGAGTAATCTTGTTTCCTGATTTCTCAGTTTTTTCTACTTTAGAGTTGTAGTAACATTCGCTAATGTGTGACATAGTTTAATAGTTTATTTCAAAATAGTCTACATCTAAACCAGTTTTTAGAATATAAGACAGTTCTCTGTCTACTTTTCTAACAGGTTTAAATCTATATACGGATTTATTTGGTAAAAGTTGTTTTCTTTTGTCCCAAATAAACTTATAAAGGTAACCTTTAGAATGTTTATTTAGGTGATACACTTTTCTTTTTTCTTCTTTAGCTTCAGGATCACTTCTCCAAAGCTTTAAGGTATTACCCCAATCAATCCTAATGTGGCTCTTTCTAATATCAAGATCTCCATTAGGCTTGAACTTAATCTTTGGTTTATACTTCTTTACATATAAGTCACCTAATCTAGGTAAAGATATGATATAAGAGCTGTATAACACTTTATGAACAATCTGTTCAATAACACCTTTATTAATAGAAGAGGAAAAAAGAAAATCTCTAAAAGTTTCATAAGGCACAGGATTATCATTGGACTCTTTATAAAAATTATAAATGTCCTTTGTGATAAAATCTTTCTTGATTACAGCTTTGCCTCTCTTAGTCATCGTTGATTAGGTTGTCCTCCACCACCAGGAGGTATTGGATCAATTCTATTTTCTTGATTATCATTCATTATATCTTCAGGATTAGAATACTTAATCTTGAAGTCTGTATTTAGAATATCTTGTTTACAATAATCCCATAGTCTTTCTTCTAATGGAAACTCCATATCAGGATTCCAACAAGGTTTATTCTCACAAGATATAAATTTAGCAGCATCTCTAGGATCTCTAAAGATGCCTCTAATAGTTACTTTCTCAATAAGAGGGTAATGTACCTTATCTTTAGAGATAAAGTACATATACCCATTATATAAAAAAGCACCTACAGCGTTGTAATTATATCTGCCATTGCCAAAGAATTCTGCTCTTCTGTATGTAATAACATTGAAAGGTAACCCAATAATACCTACTGGAGATACCTTATCAACAAGTTCACCATCTGATAAGCTTAAGAAAGAGGGAAGCTTATTAACAGTTCTTAGAATCAGACAGTCAGTGACAGTATCACAACATTCTGCTTGGTCTACTAATTGTACAGGAACACAGCTTAGTGATTGATAATATATATTAGGAATGGTTTTGTTAAACTTGTTGTAAGTATTCTCAAACCATTTAACTCTCTTATTAATGATAAACTCATCAATAAGACGATAATCTAGCTTACTGTCATCAGTATACTGATTGACAAGTTCTAGCAATTCAAATCTAAGCTGGTTTAGTGATTTCATTAGATATGTACTAATAGATTAGCTGCTAGTCCTTTATTTTTTGTAAAGATATAACTTTCAGCAGTTTTAGGTACACCAACATAACCTTGCTCATATTCCCACCTTCCTAAATCAGATAAACATCTTAGGAATGAAATAGTACATCCTCTTAAGTCATGTGATGTTCTAGATTGAAATGTTTCTTTGTGGTGAACATCTCCACAGAAATGATGAATGTAATCAACCTCTGGCATGATATTCTTGTTTTCAATCATGATAGTTGCAGGAAGGTCTTTAATGTAATTCTTTTCTTTATCTCCATGACTAAAACCTAATAGGTTAGATCCATAAGTGATATACTTCCTAGATGTAGTAGTATCATCAATACATACTGCACCATCTTTTTCATAGGTAGCTTTTAGCATTTGACCTAAGTAGAAAAGCTTATCAGCATCATGGTTACTCATAACCATTACTACATATACATTGCAGTAGTTAGCTGCTTTGTCAATACACCTTCTAATAGTTTTATAGCCTTCCATAAAACTCTTTTTCCAAAATGGATTAGACTCTTGTGGAGTACCTTTTAATGTAGTATTGCGAGAATCATTAGCATTGAAGAAATCATTACCTACAGGGAATATAATCATCTCTGGATTATATACTAAGCTTTGGCTAAGTAGTTTATCAAAAGCATCTTCAAAGATATCACAATTGGTTTCTACAGAACCTGAAGGGTTAGTTTCATCAATAAGTACTATCTTATCAATGTGAGCATCATATAGGTTAATAACTGCTATACTATCACCATGATTCCTTTTAATGATAGGCTTGTGTACAGGCATTTCATATTGCTCTAGTACATCTCTAAATTCTGCAAGCAGTTCTTGAGGGTTACTGTACCATTCATTTTTAGTATCAACACTAAATCTATTCTCTCCCTTAAAGTTTTGCCAGAATTTTACTTTCTTAACATCACTAAGTTTTAAGTTATTAGTACTTAAAAAAGAATTAAACTCTGCTGTATCATTGTTAGGGGCTACTGCAGATTCTTCTTTAATCTGTTTAACAGCTTCCACTACATCTTCTAGATTAACCTTGTATCTAGTAGCAAACCTTTTGTGGTCATAGTTTCTAATGTAACTAGGATAGAGGCTTAATTGTTTTTTGATTTCTTCTATAGTCATAGCAAATGATTTAAGTTTACAAATATTTACATTAATTTGTGGCAATAACAACAGTAAGGACTGTAATTATTACTCCACTTGCTATACTACCTACTTTAGTCCAGAACCTATGTCTTTTAACTTTTTTAGTTAATTCAATGTTCTCTTGCACTAGCAAATGGTTGATTTTCTTATGCTTATCTATTTGATTAGTTAAGTTAATATTTTGGCTTTCTAAGTTATTAACAACAGCTTGGTAATAACTTAATGAAGTGTCACAGATATTAAGAGCTACTTCCATAGAATCAATAATCTGAGTTTTACCCTCAGATAGTTCTATTTCATAGATAATATTTTTAAGCTGTGGAAAAGTGATACATACTACTGTATCATTCCCCAGCTTTACTTCTTTTGGATAAGAATTTTGAGAGATACTCAACTGACTTATCATTAGAAAGATGCTTAACAGAATCAGCTTTGGCATAAAGTTTCTTTTTTAGGTTTTTAATCTGGGTTTTCTTTTCTTCTAAAGATTCTAAAGATGCTTCTAAAGAAATGTTAAGGCTGTCTTTTTCTAGCTTTAACATTCTTAATTCCTTTTGGTAAACACTTATAGAATCTTCATAGCTTTTAATTTTATGATCTCTATCACTCACTTTTACATTTTCATGAATGTATAAACCACAAGCTACTGAAACAGCTATAAGAAGGACAACTATCATAATAATAAAATAAGCTTTCACAGACTATTAGCTAAATTAGGTGCAGGATCATTATAAGTTATTTTTTTAGATATTTGAGTAGCCATTTAAGTTTTTTATATAGTTTATATAGTTATACGAAGTTAATCAAAATAAGTTACCTACCTTGACCATTATATTTTTTAGGTCTTTCTTCCCTAGGCCCAAATTTCCTTTTAGCCTTGCCAGATTTTCTAGCTCCAAAGGATACTTTCTGTGAATTTGATTTAGTTACTTTTGCCATGATTTATGTATTAAGGTAAAAATGCTGCTAATTGAGCACCTGTACTTTGTACTGTAGATGCAGCTTTTAATCTTTCTCCTATGCTATTAGGTGTAGTGATATTTGCTAGTGGTACATTCCAGATATCTGTAGCATTTAGATATCCTGTACCTACTGTATTATCTACTGGTACACCAATACTTACTGCTGCTGCAGGAGGCACAGCACAAGTTCCAGTCAGGTTGTTGGTTGGGCCGTAGGTTATCCCTGTTCTTACGTTATTAGTAGCTGGGAACCCAGTTGCTACTCCGGGTGCATATAAAGTATTTGTTGTTAAGTTTTCTTTTCTAAACTCCCATTGGTTTGCCGATTCAAGATACAATATTGCTCCTCTAAATGCCATATCACCGGATGTACCGTTAGTTAGATTGCCTGTTAGTTTTACTGGGTTTGTATTTGAAAACACTGCATGCCCTATTGAATTTGCTGTAACATTCCCAATTATATTGCAAGGTATTGTTCCGTCCCCAAGTAATATACCGCAATTTGGCAATAACTTGTCATTTCCTGATACATTTGAAATATTTCCTGTAATGCTTATTGTTGCATTATTCAGATTTCTAATTCCTGAATTAGACCTTGTTCCTGTTCCACTTGATACATTGCCAACAACGTTGATTATAGAACTTGTTCCTGCATCTATTGCTCTATTAGTACCTATGCCAGTAGATGATGTGTTTTTCCCGCCTTCAATGTCCCCTGTACAATTTAACGTAGCCCCAATGCCTACATTTATACCTGTTACATTTTGATTTTGTCCTCCGCCAGAAAAGGCTCCGCCTGTTATATTTCCAACAAAATTTAATGTACAGTTGCCACTTTGGTTTATACAAGTACAAACAGCCTCAGACCCTGTTCCGGGTATATTTCCAACAATATTTACCACACTTGTAGAAGTCGCTGTAATAGATATAAGTGTTCTAAAGTTTGTAAATATTAAATTTGCATTAACCGTTCTTGATGTCGAAATAACACCAGTACCCCCAGCCGTTACCCCTGTTGTACTGTTGTTATTAATCTGCGAAACCGTAACATCAACATCCATTTGCACGGTAAAGTTGTTGAAATAAACAACATCACTCGCCCCCGGCAATACTGTAGATGCAACAAAACTTCCAGTCGAATTATCTTGCCATGTTGCCAAGTTTGACCAGTTGCCGCTGGCTACGGCCTTGTAATTAGCCATAATTAAAGCCCTTTAGCGTTAATGTACTCTTGTAATGCCTCGGTAATCTTGGCGAAGGCAGTTAGTGCATCTGTATCACCTGAAGTAGTTACATCTCCATATACAATAGGTACATCATATTGAGATGGGTCTTCAGGTCTAATTACATTACCATTTTCATCATGGGTGTAATACTGTAGTCTAATTGCTACAGTTTGACCAATTTCTTCTTCTCTGAATAGAGGCATTGATGATAAAGATGCCGCCACCTTATCATAGGTAACTTCATCAACAACGATAGGTTTATTAGTATTCATAGTTTCAATGATTATTATTTAACATTTCCAGAATCATTTCTTTGATAGCTTTTTCAGCTCTCGGATCTACATCAGCTTTTCTCCCTGGACATATTTCTCTATGCGTAGTTATCCTGTCAATCCCAAAGTTGTAAAGTTTCATTTTGGCCACACACCATTCAGCAACACTATTAATCTCATCTTCATTTAGTAAACGCTTACTAGTATTACCAGTTACCGCTATACCCAACAGAAAGTTATTACAATGTTGCTTACCTTTAAAAGAAGATACACCAGCATGCCATGCTCTTTTATTATCAGGGACTAATATAGTTCTATTCCCATCAGTGTTTACTAAACAATGATATGACACCTTGCTTTTTGGAGATAAAATCCAAGCTTCTGAGCCCACAAAATTACCTGCAGAGTGATGTAATACAATCCCAGTAGGTTGTAGCACTCTAGATTTATTAGGAGATTCTTTAAAAACTTCTGTGTAGTTCATAACAATTAAGTATAAGGTACTATATATCTATTATCCCAGGCTACATTATTAGCACTAAGAACAACTACTGAGCCATTATTATTTACTTGTAGCCTGTCAATTTGCCATATAGGATCTGTAGTAAATGCTCCTATTGGAGATACCCCACAATAACTATATGGTGCATTCCAATCATTTTTCTTTTGTAAAGGTAAGTAGCTATTGGTATATGTAACTGAATATCTATTAGTCCAAGCTACATTATTAGCAGACATTACTATAATATCTCCTGTGTTAGTAACTTGTATTCTGTCTATTTGCCATACAGCATCACTTTCTAAAGCACCATCAGCAGCAGTACCACAATATGAATAAGGTGCAACCCAATCATTTCTTCTTTCTCCTACAATATATTCTCCTCCACCACCACCTGATACTGGTTTATAAATGCCATCATCAGCTAGGTAATTTGTTCCAGGCCCAGAGTTTATAAGTGAATCTAGTAGAGGTTTATTAGGGTGAGTATGTGCTTCTCTAGTAACAGTAAGCATAGAGGTTCTAAGAAACCTTTTTATTGTTTCTTCAACATATACTTGTATTTCCCTAGATACTTGCATTACTTAATACCCTTTGTAGTCAATAGGTTAATTACAGACTTAAATATAGAATAACCAAAAAGCTTTTCCCAATGTTCATCAAGTGATTTGACTTCAGCAGTAGCTATAAGTGCTGATACTAACTGTACAGCAGGAACATGTGGACTAAAAGTATTTTCAATAAAATATGCTCCTTTGATAGCCATAGGATAAACACAGAACTTAATAACAGTTCTCCAAAGTTTTCTGCTTTCAATATTGTTTATACCTCCAGGCTGTCTAATTGCAATTATAATAGCTACTACCATATCAAGAACTACAATAAATCCTATTGCAGTAATATACTTGTCAACTGGTGCAAAAAATGCAACAGTATAAGCTAAAATTCCTATAAAAGTAGAGTGTATCCACTCAATAACAGGTCTAGTCCATGTATATAACAAGTGATTCATCTTAGTAAATTTTAGATAAGGTGAATATTTCTGAGTATAATACATTGGCAGCATTCAATGTAGACCATTGACCAGTAATATCTAGAGTATTAGATATTGTGGTATCAAAGGTAGTGTTGTTAGTAGAACTAAAAGTCATACCTTCAAAATTAGAACTAGAATCTCTTATATATAAAAAATCTCCATGTGTTGCAATAGATGCCACACCAGCAGCACCAATAGCTCTAATAGTAAAAGTTACTTCTAACTCCCAGTTTTTTAAAGTAGTTAGATGTAATGAAAATAAGCCAGTTGTAGCTAAAACAACAGCCCCACTTTTAATTCTAATAGTAATTGGAGAATTATTACTGCAACTAACTTTACCACCCATTACTATTGAAAAAGAATCACCTACTGTAAAACCATTAGCAGGTACTGTTAAAGAACCTACACCACCATCAATTAAAGTAGTTTCTAAAATAGTAGCATTGTTAGGACTATCTCCAGTTTGAGAAAAAAGTCCTCCTACAGAGCTACCACTTCCTGATGCTCCTGTGTTTTTAAATACACTTTGCCTAGTTGTATTAATATACTTTGACATGACCTTACTGTAAATAGGTGATAAACAATGTAGTAGTAGCTGCTAGCTCTTGAATTACTCTAAACTTTTGTAGGTTAGAAAATTCAGTAATGATAAACTCATCATTATCTTTTCTAGCAATACCTACACCTGCAGAAGGAAGAGATCCATCATAGGTGTACCTTAGTGCTTTAGATGCAGCAGTAGAGTCTACATAAATATGTACAGCTCTAGCATTAGCTTTAGCACCAGTTAAGTCAAGCAATTGAACAGTACCACTAACAGTAATAGTAGCAGAACTGAATGCTTTATAATCATTTACAATGGTTTCTTTAGCTTTAAAAAGATTACCATTTAAGAATCCTTGTGTCATTTTATTTTAAGTTTTTAACAATTACAATCTTCTGTTAATTCCATAGCATGATGTACAATACTACATATTTCATCTTCAGTCAAGCAGTTTATATCATCTAAGGTTTGACCTTCTTCTAATGTAGTATTGTAGCAGTACAATGATTTAATATATTCTCTAACTACTAACATTCTAGTTTCAAGCTCAGGACATTTTCTCCCTAGCTTGTATTTGTTAGTTAGCTGTTGAGCTAAATCAGAGTACTTACATTGTATATACCGGATATACTTTATTCTACATTCTTCGGTCATGATTTTCTTAAGATATATTCAACAGTGAAAAAAGTAGGAAGTATATACCCTAAATTTTGAGAACCTAAGAATATATAAAAAGGAGAATTTAATACTGTAGGAGCTGTAACTAATTGGTTAATTCTGCGAATAACATAACTACTCTCAGTAGGAACTAAAAATAGACCTTGACCTATTTCTGATGCAATATTGGAAAATTTTGCAGTACCTGTTACATGATATCTTTGAGTAGTATATCTATCAAAGTAAAACTCCATATAAAAATACTTACCATTAGGAATAGTACCACTAAATTCAGCTAATGCTGTGGCACCAACCATAGAGGCAGTACTATTAATATACACTCCTAATACACCAGAAGCAGGAGAAGCTTCACTTGTTAGTGCAAAAACTGCTCTGATTTTTAATCTATCATCTGTTTTAGTTAGTTCAGTACTAGGTGTAATAAGAATTTCTGGAGTATATCTTCTAACAGCTCCTTGTACAGGCCCAGCAGTAAAAATAATCTCTGTGTCAATAACATTACCTGCATTTAAACCATTAACTCCAGGATCTCCTTCTGGCCCTATTATACTAGGTATAGTAATTACTGAGCAGTCATTACAATTACAATTTGATATATTAGATGAACAGTTGCACATAATTATTATTTTAGCAGCAGCACTTTTGAATGCTACAAATTTTATTTACTTGAGTTAATAAGTCAGTAGCTTGGGCATCCTTACCACAAGCAAATGCTGATTTAGCAGCATAGAGAAGAGCTTCAGCTTTTTTATAGTAGTCCCAAAAGTTTTCCCAGTTGCAACCACAAAGTTCTTCTTTAAACTTGGTTTTCATTTTCTCTACACAGCAATCAGCTTTACATGTAGAAAAAGATTTAACTGTAATAGTGTACTCAGTATCAGTATCTTCATCAACTACAGTATAGGTAACAGTATAGATACCATCATTTAAAGTAATGTTATCAACAAGCTTTAATAAGAAAGTACCATCTACAATAGTACCTCCCTGAACTTCTGCTGTTACATCATAGTTAATAGCAGAACCTCCAGGAGGAGTCAAAACAACAGTAGCTGAATCTACATCAGCTAAATCTAAATTAGGTGCACCCCATCCAGTAGGATTAGTGGTTACATCATATTCTCCAGTAGCATCAGATATCTGAAGCTTACTGCATTTCTCTTTAAAGCAAAGAGATAGCTTTAATTCTAGTGCCATATGTAATCATATTACGGATTATTGAAAAAATAGTTCCATAAACTACTGAAAAAGGGTAGCCCAAAAATAGGCTACCCCCTTTAGTAGCATTGCTATGATTACAGGTTACCCAATTGGGCAGTTAGGTTAGTAAAGCCAGTTACATAAGCATCCAGTACATCTACACAACCAGTACCAACACCAGCAGTATAAGAAGTCTTAAAAGTATTAGCAGTATTACCATCTAAAGCACAAGCTAAGCAAAGTTGTGCTCTAAAATCAGTGTTGGTCAAAGCTCTATTAGCTTTACGCAATACCAAATCCAAAGTAGAATGGTTTTGAGCAGCAATCAAGTCAGTCAACACAGTAGTAGGAGGAAACTCAGTGTATACAAAGATCTGTCCTTGGTTTCTCCAAGAAGCAGCTTCTAAAGTACGCATTTGCTCATAAGTACCATGTCCAATGAAAGCACCTACTTGGTAGCTCAAGTTGGTAGTACCTCCACCAGAAATACCAATTTGGAAAGTTACCAATCCATAAGGGCGAGAATCTAGGATAAAAGGCTGGTTAATACCAGTTACACGAATACCCATATTACCTGCAGCAACTAAAGCAGCAGTAATAACTTCTACTTGAGCAACAGGAGCAGCAAAGTTATCAGATTGATAAGGAGTTTCTAATGTAATAGAAGTAGGAGAGTTAATAGCAATTACTCTGTAAACTGGATCCAAATCATTCACAGTTACATCAGGAGATACTCTTAAGTACTCACCTACCGCTACGTTAGTTACAGTACCATTAAGAGTTACAATAGGAGAACCTTTAGTAAATGTTAATGTTGTAGCTGTACCTGTTAATGCAGCAGAAGCAGCACTAGATACCATTTCAGCTAAAATAGGCCTACGAGTCCAGTAAGAAAGTTGTCTTACCAAATTTTTGTAAAGACCATTAACTACTTCAGGCTGAGTAGCAGAAGCATCAGAAAGGAAATCTACAATGATGGGGTTCATCAAAGCAGAAGCTTCTTGAGATACTAGCTCATAAAAAGAAATTACAAGGCTGTAGTAGTTGTTGTTAATAGGCTGAAAAGAACCAGTGTTGGTGTCAGCATTGTAGCCATAGTAAGATACTTGCTGAACTTTAGAAGCAAAAGGAATACCAGTGTAGGCAGCAATGTCATTAAAATTGAAAAGCTGTGATTCCCACAGGTTTTCAGTAGTTCCACGGCCCATAACTACTTTAATAGCAGGGGCAGTAAGAACAGTAGCAGTACTCAAAATTACATTACTAGGATCAGTAATGACAATTTCTCCTACAGCTAGGATACCAGGGGAAACTACAGTTCCTGCAGTAGCACTAGCACTTCTGGCTACATCAGCTCCTGCAAAGTACTTAAAGTTGTCTAAAATTTGCGGTTGTGCAATCATGATTTCTAAATTTAAAGTTTATAGTTTATTAGATTTTAACAATGTTGAAAAGTACGGTTACTTGTATAGTGCCATCAAAAGAAGCCACAGCACCTGATGCAAAGATATCCAGTGCTTTTCCAGAATATACTCCAGCACCAGCAGAACCAGCACTAACAGCAGTAGTATAAGCACTAGCAGCAGCACCAGTAGATAGTACATTTCCAGCTTGGGTTGAAGCTACAGAAATTACAAGAGCACTTGATCCATCATAGCCTATGCCAATAGCTCCAGCAGATGATCCAACAGCAGTTCCAGATTTTTTAACTAGAACAAGGCTTTGAGGGATAATAGCGTACCCAGCTTGTGGAGCAGGTACTACAATAATAGCAGTAGTTCCCAAGCCATTTACTTGAGAAGAAGTTAACGTAGTAGTTCTTGCGAAAGTTTTCATTGCGTTTTAAGTTTTAAAAGTTTATATGTTATACGAATTATTTCAAAAAAAGTTACTCAATTTGTTGAGCATCTAGTTGTAAAGATTGAGAGGGCTGTGTTAATGACTCTTTCATCATCTTAACAGCTATGTCCACAATAGGTCTGTGAGTAGATTCATCTAACTCGCAATTCTGCATGTTTACAGGGGTTACGAAGTTTACTAAGTCTACTTTAACAGGTTTTGGAAGTCTTAAATATCGTAAATCGTAATCTACAATATTAAAATTTCCATCTGTAATTAATTCATGCCTTTTGCCTGTTTGACCAGTAATAAATGAGTACCCATTAGATGATGTAGTAGTTTGAGAATTATATCCAGTATTGGTTCTAGTAAATGCTAATCTCCATACTAAACCTTCAGTTTGATTAAAATAGGGTTTTTTGAATGGATTATTTCTGCTTCTGTTAAACTCATTATGAGATATAACATACACAGGTAAATCAGCAGGTTCACCAGTTTCACAATCATTCTGGTCAATAACACACCTTTCTAAAATAGTGTACATAAAATCTAATGGTAATGTGGCAAACACACCATTAGGTAAGTTATCTGTGGTATTAGTAAAACTTGAAACAGTAGCAGAGGTTATCAATGGTGATAACCCCTGCATTCTGATTTCTGTTTCTTCTAACCCTTCCCTCTTCAAATTTAAGATAGCAGTAATTCTAGTATGAACAAAATAATTCTGGGCATTAGTCAATATGATATTAGCCTCACCTCCCTGTATACCAGGGGCTCCAGCAGAGTTGAGTTTTTCATACTCAACTAAGACTAATTGCCACATTTCATTTGCTGTCATAGATTAGAATTCTCTACTTGAAACTCTAGCTTCTTGCGGAATTCTAGCTTTTCAGGGTTGTTAATAAGTGAAATAACATCACCTAATACTCCTAGTGGTTCATCACCCATAGTAAAGTATTTGGTGCTGATTTTCTTAAGTACTCCTGCTCTTACTGCTTTGAAAATAAGAATCTTATCTTCACGATATTCATCATTAACAATAGATAGGAATAGCTTAGGGTTGGTTTCCATTACTTCATACACAAGATTAAATAAGAAATCTGTAGATGCAGTTTTAGAGATAATGTTGTTAGGATCTTTAATAATCATAAACTCCATAAGGATTTCACGATGATCTTTAATCTTGTTAAACTCTTCGGTTGCTTTTAATTTAAGATTAATCTCTTCTTTCTTCAAGTCTACAGAAATTCTCTCATCTACTAAAGCAAACCAGTAAGTAGGCTTAGCATTTCTAAGTTCCCATGAAGGAGCAATATACCTATCATTGGTTTTTAAAACCCTCCAAGTGATATTGTCCCATGCATTACTTAAATCTAATGTCAAACCTTCTTTTGGAAGCTTTACAGAATAAGGTAATTTACCTCTGTTGTTTGGCCCTTCAGATATCCATCCAGACCAAAAGTTTTTACTATCTTTAGAAAAAGATAAATCATATCCAGTAATCTTACTGAAGAACTCTAGTTCTGTCATAGGCTCATCTGGAAACTGAGGAGTAATTACATTTTCGATGTTATCAAAAATAGGTAAAAACTCACCAGTAGTTCTATCTCTCTTTAATTCTAGAGATCTTCCCATTCCTTCATGAATAAATCCTTCTGGCAATTGTTCTATTTGTTGGTTAGTAAAAGTCCTAGTTTCAATAGGAACTACTCTAACAACTTTTTTAGCCAAGAAATCCTGTGAGGAATACTTGGGTTTAGATTCAATTGATGCCAAAGTTATTACTTCTTCTTGGGGCATTTCTTGTGTTTTTTTTCTTAGTTGTTTACTCATAGCAATATTTTTAAGTGATAATGCAAAAGTGGGGTTTTATCCCCACTTTTACAAATATCCACAACTATTAGATGTTATAAGGCATCCACAAGATTTTGGTAGGGTCTTCTACAACACAACCAGTCCACTCCATACCATGTACTTCATAAGCATCAACAGGGCTGCTAGTCATTGCTGAGCCAGTATTTACTTTATTAGTATATGGAGAGAATGGATCACGCATACCAGCAATATACTTGTATACTCCATTTTCAAGACCTTTAACAGTCAAACGATGGATTCCAGGATCTCCCAAGAACTCACCATTAGCCATTTTGTGTCCACCACGGATTAACATATGGCGAGAAGCATTAAGACCATATCCAGAAGGATGCTTTTCTTTGTAGCGTTCTACATCATCAAAGAAAGGTCTGTGCTTAACCATGATGTTTACACCATTGTAAGACTTAAACTGGGTAAATACACCTTGGTAGGTTAAGCCTTGGCTTCCCATATCACCATTCTTTTGTACTCTTTCAGTTACAAAGTTAGGAGTGTATTGGGTAGAACGACTCTCAATCCATTGAGAAATATCTTTCTTACCATAAGCACCAGTTTCAATTACTACATAATACTCATCTTGCATTTTGTAAGCCAAGCCCATTTCAATGGTCATGTCTACAATTTTGTCAAGGTTTAGAGTAGAGTAGGGGTGGATATTGGTGTTAGCAATTTGCTTGAACATACCAGCAAAAGTCTGGATAGTACAACCATTGCGGTCATCAATACCATAATAGATTTCATTTTGAGTGTAGTTCTTGTGAGAGAACAAGAATGCACGAGCTTGTTGCTTCTTAAATTGATATAGAGCAACCATATCATAGAAGTTAACAAAAGCTCCAGTATAAGGCTTAGTAGACTTAGGATCAGTAGGATCAGGAAAACCAAAAGCTAGAGGTACGTTTTTACCTTCAGCAATAATGTTACCATCTACTTTGTAGTTCATACGTTGTAGGGCAGCACGAGCTTTCAATTCTACAAAAGTAGTAAAGTGAGCTTGAGTACCACTCATAGAACGCTCTCCAGATTGGAAGTTAGTTTCTTTAGACCAACGAGTACCAATATTAAGTTCAGTGGCAGGCATTGAACGGTTTAGTGGATCATCAGTAATAAGAGAAACTTCATATTTCCAACGATTAGGAGCTTGTTCTTCAACACTCTTAACTTGAACGTAGTAATCATCAGGATTGTGTCCTACAATAACGTCATTCAAATCAAAGAATCTCTCTCCAAAAATCATATACCAACGAGCTTGATTAAGACCTACAGCAGCAGGCTTAGCACCAAGAGAGTCAGACCAATCAAGAAGCTGTACAGTTTTGTTGTTGTTGCCAGCTACTCTCCAATGGTAAAACTTGTTCTCAGTATCAAGAACTCTAGTAGGGAACTCATTCATAAAGTTCACATAATCATCAGAAGGTAGAGTTTGGAAAATTCTACGATACATGTCAGAAGCCAATTGAGGCTCAATCATGCCTAGTTCTCCCAAGTGGGGAACTTTGAGGGGGCCATTAAAAGTTTTAGGGCCGTACCTCGCAATTAAGGGAAATAACTCAGTCATTTGTTTTAGGGTTTAGTTATTAAATTAAAGATTATTTAGGTGCTAGTTTTTTGGCTAATTCAGCCCAGCGTTTTTTATGGTCTTCTTTTTCTACATCCATATCTACTCCACTATCTGAAGAATAGCCAGAAGTTCTTCTCCTTACATTATCAGATTCTACAGCTCTGTGAAGCTCATTAATAGCTTCAGTTTTGCCTAGAGATTTAATAGCAGTAAAATCAGGAACAAAATCTCTCTTTCTGGCATCATACTTAAATAGTCCCATTGTATGATATAGTCTAAGTAGAGCATCAAATTTATTAGGGTCAACATCTCTTGTTGCCAAGATAGGGTTGACTTTTTTACCATCTTGAGTTTCAACTATTGAGTATTCTCTCATCCAGTTGTCCTTCATTTTTTTATTTAGTTTAATTCCAGCAATTTCATCAGTACCTTCCAAATAGTTCTTAAGCTCATCAGCTTGTCTTTTTTGGAACTCTCTTCTTTTAAACTCATTCTGAGCTAACTCAGCTTGAGCTTCTCTTTCAGCATTTGCTAGGAGTTGTTTAAACTCAGGAAGACTTTCTAAAGCATCATCTGTTAAAGTTCCTAGGTCTTCTTTCTTTTGTACTTCTCTTTGAATTTTCTCTTCAGAGAAAGTAGTAGTATAACGAAGATACTCAGCATATAATTGTTTGGCTTTATCAGGGTTTTCTACTAATACATCTTCATTAATACCTTGTGCTAATTTATAACCTTTAACAATTTGAGTAGCTGATTCCTCAGAAATACCATTCTCCACCATATCAACAAACTTTTGTTGAAGTGGAGTTAGGTTTCTCTCAATATAGTCTGAAGCCATAGCTTCAGCATTTTTTGTTGCATACTCATCTAAATAGTCAAGGAAAGATTCAGGAGAATCTTCAAATTCTTCTTCATCAAATCCTTCAAAAGCTCCAGTCTTTTCATGTAGAGCTTTAATAATGGCTGCATATTTTTTAGATGATGATTGAGAGGATGAATTTGGTTTGCTTGAGGAGGTGTTAGATTCATCACTTTTTGCCTTGGAAGGCTCTCCACCATCATCTGTGTCTGACATATCTGTAATAGGCATCAAATCTCCTGACTTAGGAGTTGCCTGGCTGGAATCACCTGTCCCAGAATCATCTTCATCTGAAGACATAGTAGAAGTACCAGAAGTAGTTTCTACTTCTGATAAGCTCATTAGAGGCTGTTCCTCTACTTTTAACGAATTAAATAGATCTAATGCCATGTTAATAGTTGTTAGTTAATACATACAAATTTAAATATAAGTTGCAATAATCCAGTATAAATTGATACCATAGGCACAGGGTATATAGCATTTATATATAGATTATATAGACTTATGAAAGGTTCTTCAGTTTATAAAGGGTTGACTGAATTAAAGTTTTTACCTCATCTATCTGATTTAACAGAGCAGAGTCAGTGAAAACCTTCTTATTTTCGTCAATAAACTTATGAAGAGTTTCTAGGTGTTTAATAGGGTTTTCATTTGTAGAACTAGGTATCTCAAGCTTTACAATTCCATAAAGTCCTTGATATGCCTCTACAAATCCATCAATAAAATCTAGCAGTCCATCGTAATATGAATTTAATGCCATGTGTTCTGCATAGCTCTTAGTAGATAAATGAGCTAAATGAGCAATATCCCTAGACTGAAACAACTTAGCAATAAATGCTTCTGGTGCACTTTTTGATAATTTAAGTCCTGCTAATTCTTTAATAATATCATCCATAATTTTTGTTTTTGTTTTTGTTTTTATTTTTTAATTCTTTCTCCTGCTACAGGATTTCTAAGTTTCATTCTTTCTACTTCTTTAGCAGTTTCAGATTTTAGCCTTTCTATCTCTCTAGCATTTTGTAGCTTTTCTCTTTCTAGAGCTAGCTTTTGTTGTTCAATGTTAAACTTAGTAGTTACTTCCAATTCTTTATCCATTTTTTTAGCTTCAGCTTCTCTATCTCTCTGATAAACCTTTTCTAATTCTATAGGATCTGGAATCTGGTTGTTATTCAAGTCTATTTCTTCTCTTCTTGCATAAGTATTGATAGTAGCTATTTGCAATCTAGTTTGAGCATCTAAGTCATACCTATATTTATCAAGTTCTAGTTTTTTCATTTCTAGAGCCATAAGTTCTTGGTGAGCTTGAGCTTTTTGTTGAATCTCCTGTTGCTTGATTTTATTAACTTCTTGTTGTTGCTGCTCTTGTCTAGCTTGTTGCTCTTCTCTTTTTTTCTTTAAGATTCTAGCTGCATCTTGGACACTTTCAGTTTTAAACACACTAATAAGATCACCCATATCAGCAGTACCAGCAGCTACAGCTTGACTAAAGTTTTGCTCAATCATTTGTAGTAACATAGCATCATCTGAAGACCTAGATACCATAAGGTCAAAGTCTGCTAATAAGATTCCATTAATCTCATCATCAGTCATTATCTCTTTAGTAAAGTCATCCATTAAATATGAAAGCTTCTTAGGATTTTTTCTTAATACATGAATACCAATATCTAGTATTCTTTTTAAACACCTTTCCTTGAAGAATTCATTTTTACAAAACCATCTTTCAGTAGTAAGTGAAGACTGACTAACTGCTCTTTCTACATTACCTACTAGCTCTGTACTAGAAATAGCACCTTGTCTTTGTTGAGTAACACCAGATACTATATCCATAGTTCTGATGATATCTTGCAGTACATTATTAAGTACACTAATAGGCCCACTTTGATTAGAAGATAATCTATTAGGAGTAATAGTATTATAAGTTCCTGCAGCTTGCAGACCTTTAGGGGTCATTATCTCTGCTGTAGGATCCATAGGCATAAATGCAGTAGAGGTTACATAGTTCAAAAACTCATGTAAAGTCATGTTATCAGGAATCATGCTAGTAGGAAACTGCACAATATCTGGTAGCATTAAATTTATTAAAACTTGTCTTTTATAATCAAAGATATTATACAAGTAATCATAAGGCTTGATAATATCCATTAAAGACTGTGCTCTAGATGAATTGGTATTGTAGAACTGTAATACTACAGGAGGCTCTTGTCTAGAAATGTTATCTAGTGAATTACCTAAATATGGAATAGGCTCAGCTTTAATATAGATATTAGCACCAATTTTATAACCTCTCCACCACTCATTAATCCATTCTTCTCTTTCTAGTGTTTCTCCATTAAGCTCATCAATAGTATATTTTTGATGCTCATACTTAAGTAGTTCTATACCATTTTCATCTAGGGACTTAACAAGCTTTACTTTTCTCTTAGATCTCCAAATACAATGTAGTAACCTGATGTTACCTCTAGCATCAAAGTAGCTAGAAAACATAGGTAAATCTAAATCCCCTAATGGCATAATCTCCTGAACTCTAGCAGTAGCAGAATCAGAAGGAATAGCTAGTTCTCCTACATGGCCATACATAGGATAATTAAAATAAGGAGTGGGGCCTGAGTTATATCCTCTATAATCCTCTAATTCCTTAAGCTGGTCTTTAGTTAAAAAGTCATGGAATAAATCTACTAAAGAAGATATAGTATGATAAGTAACTTCTACTAATGCCTCTAAACCAGATTCATTTGTAGCATGGCCATTCATAATTGTAAAAATCCTAGTAGGATCTCCTTTTCTAATAGCTAGCTCTCCACCCATTTCTTCAATAAAACAGTATTGCTCAGCAGCAATAAGTGCATCTTCAAAAGCAGGGTCAAATACTAGGTCTTTTACATAATAGTACTTGTATAAATATTTAAGAAGCTTGTTAGCTCCTCTTTCGGCTACATCAAAAAATGAAGAGTTTGTGTATTCATCTAATTGTTTTAGCCTTCTTTCAGCTTGAGCTTCATCAAAATTAGCATTCTGGACTTCCTCTACAAAAAACTTCTGATACTCTTGTAACTTATTTTCTTCTACTTCTCTAATACCTTGCTGATCTGAAGATGACCTTATAACTCTAAAGTCAAACTTTCTTTTCATGTGCTCTCCTACCAGCAAGTCAATCTTGGAGTTACCCACTCCTTTATGCTCCATTCTGCCAGGAAAAGTACCTAGACCTAATCCATAAGGGTCAACTACTTTCTCAACATCATTCATATTGAGAATGCCTCTTTTTAGATTGTAGTTTGTTACTTTATTGTAGTAAGAGTTTTTAATTTGTCTATTCTCAAAAAGCACTAAAGCTTCAAAAGAATCTATTGTGTCTTGTTGCCATTTTTTAGTCTTCTTAACTGAATCAGTTACTAATTGACTAGGAGCAGTAAACATTCTATTGTACATATTATTCTTCTTGTATGTTATTAAAGTGCTTCATCCATATATCTTGATCATTTCTTTTTTGTTTGTATTTATCAAAATAAGAAGCAGTTTTTTTCTTTTGAGGTGATTGTTCTATAGATATACGAGTAAATTCTTGTAAAGTTACATCATACCACATAACCATAAGCATAGCTGACACACGGTCAAAGTTAGCTCTAGGGTTTGGATTCCAAGCTATAAGCTCTTTTAGTAGACCAATAGATCTTATTTTTGTTAGATTTTTTTCTTCGCTTTCTTCAGAAATATTTTCATCTATCCAAGATTTTAGATATTCCATACCCCTTTCTTTAACCCCTTTACTCATAATAATTCCTTTAGAAGTATTGGTATTGGGCCTCCAAGTATTTCTATCTCTAAGGTTATATGGAGTATCTGCTAAAAACTGTAAAGCTTTTTTCTTTTCAAAATATGTGTACATACCAGTAATGTTAGCTTCATACATAGCAGTAGCTTGATAGTAAATAATCAGCTTTCTACATGTTTCATAAAACTGGTCAGTAGTTTCTGGCCTACCAGTATATTCAGCAACTATCCTTCTAGTTAGCCTATCAAACATAAATATAGAACCTACTGAATCTGTACTAGATGTATCATATCTATAAGGGTCAATACCAGCAATATACCTACCTATGTTATCTCCATCATCTGATAGTCTAGGTGTTTCATATATTTCAATTAACCCATATTCTGGTTTTTGTACAGGGTACTCTCTGAAAGGAGTACCATTTTGGACATCTTTCCATTTAAGCTCACCTTCTTCAAAATTCAGCATACCTATACTGTGTTTATCTAATTCAATGGAATCATCCATCTTAGATAAAACTCCTTTTAAATCTACAATAGGAAAGAAAAAAGAATGACTTTGTAAAAAAGCTTCTTTAGGAGATAATGGAAACTGTGTAACAGAGTCAATTTTAGCTTGCTGGTCTGCACCTTGTTCTGCTCTTTTTCTTAAATCTAAAATAGACTGCCTAGCAATATCTTCAAGAGAATTACCATAGTCATCTATCATAGATTTATCCTTCCATTCAGGATGTTCTTTATAAGCATCTTTATAAGTACCAAATCTCATTCTGGTAGCTGGTATAAAAAAGCCACATTTTGTACCTATAGAATCTTCATCCCATATATTATCAAAAGATAAGAAGTTGTACTTTTCAGGATGAAAAAACATTTCAGCAAATTCCTGTGTACCACCTTCCATATCACCACCAGTTCCTTGAATAATAGGAACACCAATAAGGTCATCACCATCTTTCCAACAAGGTTCAGATATATTATAAGACTGAAGTAACCCTGGCCATTTACCAGCTTCCTCAAATAAGAAAAGGTTACTAGATTTACCAATAGCAGCAAAGGGGTTATCTTTAAAAGTAAAAGAGTGTATCTCAGACATATACCCTGACCAAGCTGTTACCCCATCTACTGTCTTTTTATATCTAGCTTTAACAAAGTCTTTGGTGTTAGGATTTCTTTCTTTACCCCACTCTGTATGTAAGTCCAGAAAGTTAAGGTCATCTAATGACATCCTCATAGTATTCTCAGAAAGCTCTGATTGAAAAGCACCTATAATACACTTAGCATCTCTAAAAAAACTAAACTCATGTGCAATAATAGCTGCTGACTTATATGAAAAACCAATCCTTCGTGGTTTTACTAATACTATACCTTTCTGTTGTTTTCTAGCTTTTTCAATAAAAGTAAAATACTCTAAGTCAACATCTGTAAAAATAGGAAAGCCTTTGTTTTTTCTACCAGTCTTAGTATTCTTAAGTTCAATTTGTGTATAGTTCAAATAAAAATAATATGCCCCTGGAATGTACAATTCTCCATGGGTAATCCCTTCTTTACATTTTCTAGTTTCTTCTTCCCAAAACTCATCAAACTGATAAGTGCCTATAGGGTATTGAGTATATACCCCATGGTCTTGAAAACTATAAGATGCTTCCTGAAAATACTTTGGTGGAATACTAATCCTCATATTTTCTAGTTCTTTTTTCTCCAGCTCTTCTAGTAGCATCTGTAGCTTTTTCTTTATTTACAGCATCTTCTAGAGTAGATAATTGTGATACAAGTTTTGATGTACTTTCAATAGCTTTAAGTACTGGTGCTAGAGAATCTTCAGTAATGTCTGTGTTCTTCAAAAAGTTTGCCACATCATCTATCTTACCCTTAACACTAGTTAGTAACCTTTGTGTAGGGCTTTCTGACATTTCTATGTACTTATCCATAGCAGCCTTTAGTGAAGGAGTTTCTTTTATTTCTCCCTTAAAAATATCCTTACCTATAAACTCCTTCCTTTTATATTCTGGAAAATTACTATAAGGACTACCAGAGTCTATCATAAAATATATATAAGCAAACTGCTTAAATACTAAGTCTTTGGTTTTGCTTTTATCTGCTTCCCATAGTGCTTTAAACTCTGGTACCAATAATAGCTCTGCTTCAAAAACTACTTTATTATTAGCAAGATTAAATATCTTCATTTGCTTCTTTGTTTAGATTATTCTCAATACTCCTTTTAATATTCTTAGCTATGTCTAGTCTAGGATATATTATACCTAAGTCCTTAATGTAAATTGATTTATAGGAATCAAGATCTAAAGGATTTCCTTCCTTCATTATCTTAACTACAAACCTAGGTATAGAGTTAAATATCTCTATAGCTTGTGACTTAGAGATATTCAGCTCTTTGGCTTTGAGGGTTATTATTTTTTCTAGAGTTACATCCATGTTTCTGCAGGAGTATCTTCATCATCAAAATACTTATCAAATGGATCTCTAAAGTCCATAGGCTCATTAGACACTTCATCTAAATCATCATATTCATCTATCTGTTCAACTTGAGTGACTTGAGTGACTTGAGTAATTTCAGGTACTTCAGTATTTACTGGCATCTCTACTGGTAGTTGCTCTACAGGTAGTTCTTGTTCTTTAGGTTTAGGAGCAGGTTTATCTACTTCTAGAAAACAAGTAAAGGTTACCTCTATAGAATTTTCTGGGTAAACTAAGAATCTCTCTGGTACACTATTGCCAACAATAAATCCTTTATTCCTAAGCTTGTTAAGGTAAGTTTCTAGCTTATGAGTAACTATATTAAACTCCTGCTTAATTTTATTCTTAATAGTAGTAGAGAATAGTAAGTCCATTCTAACATCATGCTCTGTAATAGACTTGTACTTATCATTGTAATATAGTAGATAAGAAAATATCTCTAGTTCAGAATCAGTCAGCTGATTAACTCCTAGTGTCCAGTTAATAGCTCCTAGCCATACTTGGAACACTTGAACTTTTTCTTTAACAGGTATGTTAAACTTTTTAATCATAGCTTTTCTTTTTTAATACCAAATGTAGCATTGGCATATATTTTTATTTGGTCAGTTAAGTAGTGCCTTACTATTCCAGTATCACAGTGCACTACACACCAAACATCATTTTCAAAAGTACCAGAATCCCTAACATAGATAGCATAGCCATCTTTGTTTTCCTCTACTACTACAGGAATAGGATTATGAAACTCATGAACCATTATTCTTCTCTTCTTTTAATTGTTGCTTCCTTAACTCATGCTTTGTGCATATTTCTGTTTCAATAAAGTTACACCCTTTTAAACAGTAAGTGCCATTAATAACACAGATGTTGTTAGTATTAAACCTTTCGTCTATTACTACCTCATCAGGTTTTCCTTTCATATTAGTATATGTCTTTCCCATATTAGTATTCTTTAGTATCAGTGACTGTCCAAGTAGCAGGTAAGCCTTTTTTGTTTTCTTGATTCAATTTTAAATACCTAAGCTCTTGTTTAAGTATTTCTAACTTAAGCTCATATTCTGTAATAATCTGCTCTAGTGTTTCAATCTTTTGTTTATTGTTTACCATAAAATCCTTTTATTACAAAGTTAGATTTTTCTTTTAATCTTTTTAGTTCTAAAAAACTGTGCTTGACCACTATATTACCTAAAGTCCTATGGTGGATCAAGCACCTTTCTTTATATAATATTCCTTTTTCATTATAGTGTTCTTTAAATGCTAGTATATCTTCTAGCTCTACTTGCATCTTTGTTATAAATCCTAGCTTTATTGGTACTTGCTTAATATCTACAGGAGTTCCTTCCTCATCATAAACAGGTTCTTCCTTGTACAAAAACTCTAAGCATTTTAATTCCATTAAAGCTCATCTATATTTTTTTGAACACCAATATGAAGAGTAACAAGATGCACACCAGTTAGATTTGAGCTTTGCAAAGTAACCTCATACCATATCCTACTATAATTATTACTATAGTTACTGAGCTTCTCTTGCATTACTCTATAGTAGTTCAATGCCTTTTTAAGGTCAGTAAACTCATATATCTTCGGCTGCATCTCCTTGGGCATTGTGATAAATGTTTATATTTAAGTACCATCCATGTTCATTAACTTCTATAGAATAGGTGTATGAATACTCTATTGTTTTTTTATCCAATGTATCTAATACTCTTTCCTTGACTAAAAGTAAATACTCTAAGTCACTGCCAAAAAATAAAGTATTAAGCCGATTGATTCTTTGCATTATTAATCATCACTTCTCTTAGTAGCTGCCAGGCATGCTGCTCATTAGAAGCTTCAAAAGTATGATCCCTCTGAAGATCCTCATCAATAACAATACCTTTGAACTTAAACGAAAATTTACCCTCTTCAGTTACATTTTCAAGTTCATATACTCTAGTAATCAAATTAAACTTTACAAAAGTTTCTGTTGGTACATGAATAGCTATCTCATCAGATACCAAATAGTAATCTTTTAATTCCTCTAGAATATCCTCTTCATTTATCTCAGCCATGTTGTCTTTGTGTTGACTAACTACAGTAGTCATAACAAACCTAAGATTAGCAAGTTCATTGTAGATTTCCATCATTCTTCTTGCCATACCTTCACCTAAAGAATCAATCTTGTGATGAATCATTTGTGCTTTAGTCTTATCCATTTTTTAAGTTTTAAAGTTATAGTACAAAGCTACATTAAAAAGTTCAGATATAGAATAGAAAAGATATTCACATTTGTATTGAGTTATTGTCAATTTGGGTAATATTGCAACTTTTGTCCTTTGGCAGTCGTACTAATCAATAGATTCTTGCTGAACTATTTTTATAGCACTGCGAACACTTCGTTACAATGTAAACTTGGGGGGAGGTGTTTTATTAAAGAGGTACCCCCCTTCAAATATAAGTACCCCCTACTTAGTACCTTTTTAAAAAGACCCCCCCCTTATCTATAGGTGTAATA
>Ga0247843_1002549_pt1 | contig 32698 bp, 45 predicted proteins | sample LaCruzMarch2017__FD_192420 | JGI IMG/M metagenome (GOLD analysis project Ga0247843, IMG submission 192420) | Freshwater microbial communities from meromictic Lake La Cruz, Castile-La Mancha, Spain - LaCruzMarch2017_8m | ecosystem: Environmental > Aquatic > Freshwater > Lake | place: Spain... | reverse complement strand
TAACAACAGTCGTAGTCGTAAAGAGTTGCATACTTAAAATATTTTGAACCGTCAAATGCAGGGTGACCTCCACAAGTTGGCGTTGGCGTAGAAGTTGGTGTAGGTGATGGCGTAGAAGTTGGTGTAGATGTTGGCGTAGAAGTTGGTGCGATATATCCAACACAAAATTCGTCACTATAACATAAGTATTTTGGCAAGATTGTTGGACCGGGAGTGCTTGTTGGACCGGGAGTGGGAGTTGAAGTTGAAGTTGGAGCAGGTGTTGGCGATGGTGGACAATAAGTAATAGTAGAATAGTAATACCCACTATTATCGAACTTAATATAATCATTTTGCCTTAAATAAAGCCTACCGGCTCCAGGGTTTCCTGTGTAGTTTGATCCAACTGCAAATAGCGGAGTTCCACTAGGTAAGCTCACGAATCCATTTGATCCTACCGGACCCACGGCTCCAATAAGTTTCATATGACATTCAGAAGGCATTGGACTAACGCCGACGTGGTTAAAACATCTAACTGGGTCTACTCCATCTGGGTTGGCTGTGAGATCAGATGGAAGTGCCCAAAATGCTGTTCCATTTGCAGTTATTGTTATTGTGCACCCAGGCAAAACATCTACCCCTGTATCTTGCCAATCTCCAGCGCAATCCACAGTGAAATTTGTTGTTGTTGTCCCAGTATCCATTTTTTCAAAATTAATAGGAGAAACAAGCGAAACATTTAAAGGTTTGTTTTCAAAAATTTCAGAAACCGATAAAGAAGAAGGACTCGGAATTATTAGTTGTGTTTCAGAATCAACGTCTACAGATATTATTTTGCAACTACCATTAGACCAAGCGTGCATACCAGAGCAGCCAAATCTTTTGCTTGGTGGGAAAATTGCATTTAGTTCTGGTGGTGACCAATCTCTAGTCATAGCCTCAAGTATGGTATTTTCTCCATAGCATACACCACATATTTCTTTTTCTTTGTATGAACTCCACATTGAGTGCCATATAATGGCAGGTCCAATCACATCAAGAACAATAGACCCTGTAAAATTCTTACCTGAATAAATAGTAAGCCTTGAACCGGGATATATGGCTATGCCATCAAATGTAGTTTTAGCCGCATTATTGAATGATAAATAGTTATCAGGATAATCTCCTATTGATAAATAATCATCAGTATCTAAACCGCAAACAAGAGTTTCATCTGAAAACTGTGGTCTTTCATACAAAATACAGGTCTGGCGATCATTGAATAAAATTCCAGAAAAATGAACATCTCTTATTCCCAATTCTGGCTTTGGCGTTGGAGGTATTACTATACACTTTTGAGGACAAGCTATTCTAAAGCAGACTTGAGAACAAGAATCTGATGTGGGTCCAGGTGTGCTTGTTGGGGTGCTTGTGGGTGTGGGAGTAGGAGTGGATATAACGACCAAACAACCAACTACAGATATATTATTTGTAGATTCATTTGTTATGTATATTTTATTTGTATTTGTGTTTATCGCTATATCATGGAATCCACTCTCTATTGGTATGGTTCCAAGATTTGATCTAGATGTGGGATCCACTACTCCCAATAAATTACTAACTGCGTACAGTTTTGAACAACCTATAGAAACAGCCATTCCTTGAACACCATTATAGCCAAAACCACTAGTTGGCACAGAAACAGAACTCCCAGACAAACTTCCTTCATGCAAACCAACAGAGCCACTAAAGCTTGATACATAAAACTGAGAGGGAAGTGTTCTTGGAGGATTTAAAGAACCACTAAGTCCTGTGAAAGCTATATCGTATGTATTGCTACCAGCATTTTGAACAGACCAATCAGGAACATAGGTGTCATCAGTTAAGTTGATTACAAAAAATGTCGCATAATTTGCGGCAACTATTAAATAACCATTGTCAGAACCAACTTCAGGTGGGACAAAAGCTATTCTCCACAAAAAGGGTGGAGATGGATAATTATTGGGATAATTCGGATCCCAGTATCCTGCGCGTTTTTTTGTTATGCTTATGGTTCTATTAATAGAATAGTCGCTAACATTGATTACGCTAATTGTGCAGTCAACGCTGTTGGAAACATAAATAGTATTTAAATCATGACTAAGAGCTATTCCTGTAGGAGTATCTCCTACCGCTACGTTTGTTATTATGCTGCTTGAAACTTCATCTATTACTGATATTGTATTGTCGCCAGGATTAGTCACATAAATCTTATTGTTTATTGAATCAAAAACAACTTTTCTGGATTTAGAATTGATATCTATTTCTTTGCCCAAACCTATACTTATTTCATGTAAAATGGACTCAGTATTCAAGTCTATAACTCTTAGTTTATTATCATCGCAAGCAATATAAGCTTTGTTTGAAGCTTCATTAATTGCTATCCCAAGAGTTTTATGTCCAATGTCTATAGTTCTTAGAACTGATTCAGAGCAGCAAGCGGGTGTTGGGGTTGGAGTTGAGGTTGGTCCAGGTGTACTTGTTGGTGTTGGTGTCCTTGTTGGTGTTGGTGTCCTTGTTGGTGTTGGTGTCCTTGTTGGTGTTGGTGTCCTTGTTGGTGTAGCTGTGGGTATTGGTGTAGCTGTGGGTATTGGTGTAGCTGTTGGGGCTATACAATTAGCGCCAGTAGCAGGAATAATTCCATCTCCAACGCTATTTGCGGTTACACAAACTGGGGTGCTATTACTTTGAGTTGCGTAAATCCAATATCCAGCATTATTACTTCCTCCCTTGTAGTATGCAGCTTTATACCATTCGTTTTCAGTGGGAATGTGATATTTAGCTCCAGAGTTTTTCGCAAAAGCATTACCAACTACAGCTCCATTTAATGTATAGGCTCCATCTTCGGTAGTACTATTATTCTGTGCTCCTGTGGGTTTATTGTTATGCAGCCAGTTACAGTATCTTGCACAATCAAACCAATTGAGTTGACCCACTGGTTTATTACCATAATCTGTCTTTACGCTATATGAATAGCTACCAGGTGCTCCAACCCGATAAATGCCTCCTCTGAGTTGATTCATACGGGTATTATACAAAGCATATGGATCCGTAATTGCTACGCTATTTAAAAATTGAGCATATTCATCATTTGTTACACAGTATTTGTTGATGTAATAATTATAGATTACTCTGCCTTGAGGAACGCCTTCAGGGGCACCAGGCAGCGGCACAAACACGTCAGCAGAATTACCAGCATCATCTACAAGAACAAAGTTTGAAAGAGAAAAAGGATTAAGGAGACTTGCGACTCGAAAACCCTGGGTATCGGCGCCGGTTGCATAAGCAGGCTCGACATTAGAATACCCCCAGGAAGACTTCAATGGATCCGAAAATCCATAGACAATGTGATCGCCGCCTCGAAGCCCACGAAACTCGCCCGGAGTGCCATCCAGATCGTTCCACTCCCAAACGTTGCCTGTTTGATCATATGTCCCATACGCACTTGGTCCACCACTTGTACCAACAGAGACCACGTTACCGTAACCATCACTAACATTCCAACGAGCGCACCAAAAGAATGGATCTGTTCCCCCGCCCCAGTTAGCTGAATTGCATCCAGGTGCCTCAGCAATCTTAAAGACTGGCTGACTATTCTTCTTTTCTATTTTCTTTATCTCAAACATACTTTATATATCAATTATTAAACAAATAATTATGGAGCAATAACTCTAATCAAACTTCCATGAACTATTGCGTATCCTGTATGAATTAAGCCCGCAGTAGGAACTGTTACACCAAAAATTACTGTGGTTCCTTCGTAAATTGCATTCTGAGGAATTTCTAACCTGTGTCTTGCTCCAATAGTGTTTATATAAGCAATAGAATCTTTGTGATAAATTTGTGGTTCGTCTAAATTTCCAAATCTCACCACAGGCAATTGAGACAGGTTTAGTTGACCCATTAATGTTTTTGTAACAATCTCCATATAATCTATTAAAAACATAAAATTTGGTGGAACTTCAAATATATTTGTATCACCAGCAACATTAAAATTAATCTCTGGCGATCTGATCGTGGTTTTATCCACAAAACTAGCATTATCAGCTAGTATTATTGGATTGTTTATGTTTTCATTAGCGTATTGCAGTTCTAACCAGTGATTTATTCCATCACCTATTTTGTACAAACCTGTATCTGTTTCGAAACCAGGCTCGCCAGAATCTAAAATAGGGTCTTTTTCAGCCCACTCTTGAGCTGTGCCTCTTCTAAATTGAATTAGTGCCCTTAATTCTTCAGCCATTTTGATCCCTCAATTTTTACTATTTAATTTATGTATTAAATATTAATATATATTTATATGGAATATTCATTTATTGGTAATGGAAAATTAAGATTTTTTGGTTGTCCCATAATAAACGTTGAAAAACTTTACCCGTCAAAGTTTTCAGTGGGAGAAATATTGTACCCACTTAGAAAAGCCAGACTTGGTATTTTAGAGAAAATTGCAATCAAGAAGATAATTTTAAATTTTAAATATAGTCAACCAATTTTTATTTATAAAGATACATTCAATAGTCTTTATGAAGAAAAAGAGCTTTGTAGATACCTTGAAGCCCAACAAGAAGTTGAAAGCTTCAATTCTTATGTCGAAACACTGATAATAAATAGTGGTGGATGCGGTGTAACAGAATACTTTGCAAATGTTGCTACTTCATCAAGAACAACAGTTGGTGTTACAAAAACTTTAAGAAAACTAAAAAATCTAATTAGTAATCTGAGGTCTGATAACTTCAAAACAGGATATATCGACGATGATGTTAAAGCATCAGATATAATAAAAGAAATAGATGCAATATTGTTAGATGGAGGCTCACCCTAATATAGAAAGGATTCTATTATGAGAAATTTACCAAAAAGAATAAAAGATTTAAAAAATAATAAACAAGAAGTAAAAAACGTCACAACCTATTGTACAAACAATAAAAATTGTAAATATACACTCTTAGCACCAGTGGCACTAAGAGGAATAGAAGATAAGTACAGAAGAAACATCAAATTTGATGGTGGATCGCCGTGATCACTCAGAGATAATCTCTATATCTCCAGAAGGATTTTCGGTAAGAAGCTTTTCTTCTTGAGCTTGAATCTCTTCGTTTTCAATTTGTTCCAACTTGCCAGCTTCGGTAACAACATCGGGCTGGTCTAGGATTAGTTTTTCTTTCATTTTGGGTTTAGATCCTTTTTTTGTTTTCTTTTTTTTCTTTCTAACAACCTTTTTAACCTTATTATTTATTAAACCATCCTCTTTTTTTTCATGATTTATTTTGATTTCTTCGATAATTTCCTCTGTTTTAGCCTCTTCTTTAACCTCTTCAATAAGTTTTAATAAACATATTGGTGTTTTAACCAAGGTCATAAAATAACTATCGCCTTTAAATCTTCTTCTTGGTCCAACCTTAGTAAATCCCTCGATAGAAGGTTTTGGAAGAGATAGATCTGCGTCTGTATTATTCTCATAAATAAAAACGCCTTCACCAGACATTAACCTTATCATTTTTTCTTTTTTCTTCGCAGCAGATAATTTTTTACCGTATTTCATTTTTTGTCCTTTGTGTCTTAATTGAGTAAAAAATATCAATTATTCTTCTTGAATTTTAAATATTCCAGACCTTACTCTTTTGATTTCTTTTCCATCTTTTTTATATAATTTCTTAATATTATTTAAATAATTGTACAAATTTGCAGTAGTAACATCATAATCTTTAAATTTATTTTTTAGATTATTGAAATTTAAAAAACTATCCTTCTCAAAAGACTTCATGATGTAAGACTTTATATCATCCGAAAGATTGTCATTTTTCTTTGAAATCTTTTTATCATTGAAAGTATGATCAGCAATAGCAGCAGATAAATTTTTTAAAGATAATGTTTTTTGTCCTTTAAAAATAACTTTTGTGATTTCCTTAAAAAGAATATTTTTAAACTTTGATACCTTAGAGTAATTATTAAAATTCAAATAGATACTTCTTTCATCAAAAGTCTTTATCTTCAAACAATATTTTTTAATCATTGATTTTCCTTAGTATAATATTATATTAAATATGAATTCTCAAATCAAGACAACTAAATACGTTATGATCAATAAAATAGAAGAAACAATCAAAAGAATGAAAAAGTTAGCACAAATGCTAATTCCAAAAACATTTCCAAATGTTTCAATGAATTATGATCAAGATCTACTAATGTTAAAAACCTTAGAACTAATTATAGATGGTTATACAATCGTAGTTTTTTATTCTATTTCTGACTTTAAAGACCATAAAATAAAATCTTTGCAGGTTCATTCAAAAAATCATCAATTTTTACCTTTTAATGTAGCTTGTAAAATAGCGAGAAAGTTTCTTGGAAACAAATACATATCTCTTATAGAAATTATTTCAAATAATAGAAAGATATACTGCTGGACTCAAGTATGCGACCAAGAAGAAAATCCAATAATGAACCCATATAACGGTGAATACGAGCACAAAGAATTTGGAGATTTCGATTATTATTTAATGGAACCAAATAGTGTAAATTTCTACTAGTTGATCAAAAGAAATAATTTTGCTAAACTATATTTTAGTGTTATTTTTTTGTTTATTACCTTTGTGAGGAAATTTTATGAAGAATCCTGATAATTTTGTCAAAGAATATGTTGTTAATTTAAACGAAGAAGATATAAAATTTTTATATTCAAGACTGTCTGAGAGGTTTCTTGGAGATGTAAGTGAATCAGTAAATTTTTTAGATAAAAACAATGACTTTTCCAAATGGTTTTATAGTGCAAAAAGTTCGAATGAACTGTATGATATGGTAGATAAAGTTTTCAAGTTTGTAGAAAAAGAACATAATAAAAGATTCCAATTAATTAAAAATTGAAATAATTGTTTTGGGTTGGATCATTACTCTAAGTTAGAATCTTGAAATGGGCGAATTAATAGAAATTTCAGACAGTGATACTATTTTCCCAACCAAAAAGTATCCTCATGCAACTTGGGATTTTGAAAACTTTAATTGCGTCCAATCAAGACTTCTTGAGTATTATGATAAAGATATAAATGGAATTGTAGCTGCAAATACAAGTGCAGGCAAAACCGTTTGTTCTGAACTGTTTCTGGCTGATGAGGTCAGAAGAAGAGGCGGCAAAGGAATGATGCTGGTGCCTATCAAAGCGCTGGCTCAGGAGAGATATGATGATTGGACGAGCAAAGAGCATCATTTTTCTGATTTAAAAACAGCAATATGCACAGGAGATTATAAATTAGGAAAAGAAGATTCATTAGATGATGCAGATTTAATCATAATGACTTCAGAGATGCTCAATAGCAAAACAAGAAACAAAAACAATGAATTCATTAAGTCTGTTAAGACGTTAATAATTGATGAAAGTCATTTGATCACAACTCCCGGCAGAGGAGATCACATAGAAGTTGGATTAATAAATTTTTCAGAATTAAATCCAGACGCAAGAATCATTCTTTTGTCTGCGACAATGCCAAATGTAAATGAAATAGCAAATTGGCTAAGGCAACTAATGCCTAACAAAAATTGCTTTATATTAAATTCAAAATATCGACCATGCCCATTAAATGTTCATTATGAAATATATGATGATGACAATAAAACCTATGATAGAAATGAACAAGAAAAAGTTTCTAAGGCTATAGAGATAGTAAAATACTACGAAGAAGATAAATTTATTATATTCGTACACACAAAGAAAACCGGTGAGAGCATAAAGAATAATCTTTTAAAAGATGGAATTGAAACAGAATTCCATAATGCAAATCTTGAGAAAGCCAAGAGAGTTGCTTTGGAAGATAAATTTAAAAATGACCCAAAGTTCAGAGTGATAATTGCAACATCTACGCTTGCATGTGGTCTTAATCTTCCAGCGAGGCGGGTTGTGATAGCCGGCGTTCATAGAGGATTAGAAGAGGTAGAAACATATAATATCATTCAAATGTGCGGTAGAGCTGGGCGTCCAAGATTTGACAAAGCAGGCGATGCTTACATTCTATTGCCTGAATCTAATTTCGAAAAACATAAAGAAAGATTGCGTAAAAAAGAAAAAATAGAATCTCAGTTGCTCAAAAATGACTTTGGACACTATAAAGTGTTGGCGTTTCATTTAGTAAATGAAATAAATAACAAATCTATTAAAACAACTGCCGATATACACGCTTGGTATGAAAAAACATTGTGTAACTTTCAGTCAAAAAGCCTAAACACGTCTATATTAGACAAAACTATTGAATCTCTTGTTAAAAGAGGAATAATATACAAGTATGAAGATCAGTGGAAAACTACAATGGTTGGCAAAATATCCAGCATGTACTATTACGCTCCATTCGATGTTGCTGATTTAAAATCTAATCTTCAAACAATAACAGAACATAACCTATTCAATAACGATTATCTGCTTTCATTCTTCTTGGGAAACATAGATTCAAACAAAGCAGGCATTCTTTCAAGGGCAGAAAAAGATGAAATTTCCCTTTACAACTCAAGGTTAGAAGGACATCTAAAACAACTTGGGATAAAAGTATTTAAAACAGACAGCAGTATCAAATATGCAGCATGTTATTATAATTTATTAATGGGTTTACCAAGCCCCAATATGGGCAATGTTTTAAGAGGGCTTCAAATGGACTTCCCAAGAACTCTTGAAGTATTAAAACAAATTAACAATATGGATCTTAAAGAAAACATAAGAGAAGATCTTGAGATAGTTGGATTGAGAATTCAAAATGGAGTTCCAAGACACCTTGTGAATCTCTGTCGAATTAAAAATATTGGCAAACAAAGAGCCAAAAAACTATATGAATCAAATATTAAAAATATAGATGCTATGATCGAAACCCCTTTAGTTAAACTGAAGACTTTGTTAAACTTAAAGGAAGATAAAGTTAAAGAAATAATAGAAGATGCAAAAAGACTATCCGCAGCCGCAATCGTTTTGACTTGAGTTAGTATTTAAGTTCAATTCTATTTGATATACACCTGTTTCTATATTTTTTAATATTCTAAGTGGTCCTGGTGTTGGTGCCGGTCCTTTATTACAAGGAGATGGTCTAAAGCCTCCAGGAGTTCTCCATGGTTTTCTCTTGGTACACTTACAATTACTCTCCACCTGTATTTCGATAGGCTCACCATCTCGAACAGTATTACTCGATATTTTACCATTTACTTTTAATTTGAAGCTTGGGCAACATTTGCTGTTAAGTCCACTCGTAACATTAGCACGAACAGTTCCTGCCCCGACCGCATACATTCTGCCCGTTGATTCTTCTAATTCTAAGCAGCAACCGGTTGTTCTTAGTTGAGCTGTGATATAGCATTTGTTGCTACTTGACCCAGAGTCAGAACAACTCTCTACTTCAAGCGTCCAGCTACCGTTAACTCCTCCGCCAAGTCCATTATCTTTTCCGCCAAAAGTCACAGATTCATTAGGCTGCAAAATTTTAGAATAAGACCATGCGTGAGCTCCATTGTCTCCATCTACACTACAACCACCGGTATCGAAACTACTCCAATTAAATGGAAACACTCCAGCTTGATATATCTGTCCGTTAATTATAATCTCATCGTTAGCATCACCTGCAGCCTCTAATAACGCCTTAGTTTTAAAATTATTAGTTACCTTAGATACATTATCGATACGCTGACAACTTCCAAATCCTGAGCTAAAAGATCCACTAGTGGATGGGCATGGGCATGATGGAACTACTTCAGTAGATCCACAACAATTGTCATATGTAAAAGTGTAATCACCTTCGGCACCATAAGCAATATTCGATTGGATAAAGCATCCGCATATTAATTTTCCATCGCGTTTAACATAACTTCTTACATTAAAAGCACCGGCGTTTCCATTAAAATTTTGCTGAACTATTTTAACATTAATGGTATTGGTTCCACCTTTTATTGAATCTGGGCTAAATCTTTTAACACTTATGGGCAATCCAGGACTAGTTCCATGGCAATTAGATATAGATGACTCACTTGCCTCTAACGTAGCATCTGGATCTGATATTAAAAAATATCCGTTTCTTTCATCTTTGCTGAAGTCAAGCACATCTGCTATCACAGTACCGTTTAAAGTTACTCTTATATTATCATCTCTAGCGGCATTTGTATCACAAACTTCAATAACAACAACCCTGTCTGGGCAATCAGGCTTTCCAGAACAATCATAATTAAGATTTATATAATCGTAACAATCTTGCCTTAACACACCTGGAAATCTACACTTGTCCCATTGACCAGTTATACCTCTTGCATATGGTGGATTACACGCCATCACTCTCCTTGCCAAAGAAACCTTCTGGGTATTCTATCTTTAGTTTATTATTATCTTCTTTATCTTCAAACCATCTAACTTGATCTACTTGTATTTTTAATTCCTCTAAGTGACAATTATCTTCTGGGAACACAGGTAAATTTCTGTGAATCCCATCAATTAATATAGCTACTTTACATTCCATTTTTTTTCTATTAAGAAGAAAACAGTTTTTGCATTTGTGTTCCATGTTGGTTTTTGCTAAAATGCATCCTTTTAACAATCATTAGAGTGATAAAATGATAATATCTATCTCTGGGCGTAAACTGAGCGGAAAAACCACGCTTGCCAACGAAGCCATTAAAAGAGGTTTCATAAAAATCAGTTTTGCAGATAAACTCAAAAGAATAACATCGGAATTAATTGATTGTCCAGTAGAAGATCTTAGCGATCCTATCAAAAAAGAAGAAAAATTCAATAAGCCATATAATTGGTTAGATTTAAAAGATAATTTAGAAAAAATTCTAAATTTATCTTTGCCCAATGATATCCAAAATATATTGCTTGAAAGCAAAAGAGATGTATTGCAATTCATTGGAACAGAAGTTCTTAGAAGAGTAGATTCAGAATATCATGTAAATTCTTTAAGAGAACAAATAGAGCCAAACAAAAACTATGTTACCGATGACTGCCGCTTTTTGAACGAATTTCAACTTTTATCCAGTCTTGGCGCTGTTAGCATTTTGGTAATTCGTCCATCTCATATGGTTTATAGTAATCACGAAAGTGAAACAGCATTAAACAGAAAATATTTCAAAAAAATAATCAAAAATAATCAATCAAAAGAAAAGTTTATAGAAATATTCAATAGATTTCTTGATAATAAGACAGATTTAGAAGGAACTATTTCGAGCCGAACAGGTGGACCACTAGATGAATTTTTCTTAAATGAAAACCAAGAGTCTTGTTACGCAAGTGGAGTTCTTTATGCATGTAGCAGCATAGTTACTCAGAATAAATGTGATTTAATAGCATTTAATACAAAAATAAATATTCCAAAGCCCATAGATTTGTTTAGCTTATATGGAGATCAAAGAATAATTGACAACGAAATATACTTGGATGATTTTAAAAGATGGAATATATTAAAAGAAAATAAAGATATGAACTCATATCCAGAAATACTTGAAAATAAAGAAGAATTAAAAGAATATTGGAAAAAAGGTGTGAAAGACGGATTATCTTCTAAAACAAATCGTTGAAACTACCTTTGTTTCTTGCTGCTTGTTTTAATTTGCCAATACCTTTTTCTGTCATCACAACAAATTTCCATCCTCTATTTTTGCAAAAAGTATCACAGCTATTCCATTTAGCGTGATTTTTGGGCAGATCTGTTTGATTACTTGGCTTTATCTCCCAAACCTCTGTATGACCGTCTGTGAAGCTTACAACCAAATCTGGGTGGTAATCATGCTTTTCTCCTTCAAATAAATAAGGAACTTTAAAAGGCTCTACATCATAAGACAAAACTTCTTCTATGTGTTCAAGAGCTTCATACACTTCGCACTCATATCCGCTTCTATAGTGCATTTCTCGCCCATCATTTTTTAGGCTAACCATATAGCCTTCTCTGAAGTTGGGTCTTCTAGTTTTCTTTTCTCCCTTGCCATTAAAGTCTCTCCAAATAGTAGCCTTGGTTTGCATAACCTTTGGCATAACCTCATTTGGATGATGAGCTTTAAAATGTGTTCTCACACACCTAACTGGGAAGCTGCATCTCTGTAAGGGGCAAATAACATAGTCTCTGCCCATTTCATGTTTGTCTATTATATGTGTTCTATATTCTTGCATATCTTCCGTGGAAACCCCACAAACAAAACACACATATTTTCTTAAACTATTATTCTTTGGAAAGTCGAAAGTCATTGTAATTCTTATCTTTTATAATTTTTTTAATAATTTCGTCTCTATCTACAAAAATTATATCTTTCAAATCTTTGTGCGAGAACAAGTGAGTAGAGTTCTGTCCTTTTAAAGAAGGAATTAATTTAACAGCTACAAACTTAATATCTTCTTTCCAGTTTCTTGGAAGATCTTCGTCAGCATTTTTAATTTTGGCGAAGACAACTCTGCTGTCCTCATCAGAGGCATATAATTCTTTTTTATATTCAAAAAAAAGAGTATATTTGTTCTCATCTAAATGAGAACTTACTTTTGATTGTTTTTCTTGATCTTCGAGAAAAAAAGAAAAACTCATATTATTAGTATTACTTCGCATATATATTGTAAATGTATTTATCAAACTTTAAAAACTTTTTTGAAGAAAATAAACCTGATTATCTCCAAACTGGCTTGGGGGTAGAGCTAGAGATGGATTGGGAAGACATTGTGGATGCTTTAGAGAAAGAGAATTGGTTCACAGCAAACATGCCATTAGGTGGACTTAACTACAAGCTTGGCAAATGGAAAATAGTAAAAGGAACATTATCTCCAGAAGGATGTAATATAGTAGCAAAAGGCAATAAAAGGTCTTATGTAGACGGACGATTAAACAAATCCAAGGAACAAGACGGAGAAATATATCACTTGAATAGAGAGCAATTAATAGCTTTTCTCACTCAAGGTTGGAATCAGTCTGTCGGTTCTCCGTCCCCTTAAGAAAGGGCAAAATGAGTAATTTTTACGAGGAATCAGATGATCAATTTGTGGATGATATTTTGTCAAACAGACAAAACAAAAAAATTAATTCTAAGAAAAAAGGAAATAGAAGCGAATTAGAGTTTGCAAAAATACTAACGAAAAGATTCAACAAAGGTTTCTCCCGGAGTGTAGGAAGTGGAAACAGATGGTCGCAAACAGCATTTCTTCCAAAGCACGCACAAAAAGTTTTTTCATCTGACCTGGTTGTGCCAAAGAACTTCAAATTTGCTCTTGAAGTAAAAGGTGGCTATAATGGAATCGATTTAAATTCAATATTTGTAAGGGGAAACAGCGATCTCGATAAATTTCTTGTTCAAGCGTTTAAAGATGCAAAAAGAGCTGGGAAAAGACCATTATTAGCTTGGAAAAAAGACAGAAAGCCATGGCTAGTTTTTATTCTAAGCAAAGATGCTCAAAATCTGGACTTTAAATACATGCTTACGTACAACAAATGGACTGCTGTGGCTCTTGATGATTTTTTGAAATTAGAAGACAGCTTTTTTTTCAACTCAACAGAGAAAAAAGAAGAGAAAAAAGAAGAATCTATAGAGGATAATTCTGTTAAGACAAAAAAGATTTCAAAAAAATGGAAGAATTAATTTTAGTTTTAAACAAAAACTTTCAACCAGTAGATATTGCTCATTATAGAAGAGCCATAATTTTAATTTTTTTGGAAAAAGCTAAAATTGTAGAGTCAAAATCTTATGCTGTGTATGAATGGAATGAATGGAAAAATCTGGATTTACCAGGGTACAAGACCATAAAAACAGTAAATAAAAATTTTCCTATACCTGAAATAATTATTCTTTCAAAATATGAAAAGGTACAAAAGAGAAGATTCAATGCAAATAAAAAAAATATATATAAAAGAGATAATGCAGAATGTCAATACTGCTTGATTCCTTTGACATACGCACAATGTACTTTAGATCATATTTACCCTAAAAGTAAAAAAGGTCAACTTAGTTGGGAGAATTGTGTTTTATCATGCAGAAAATGCAACCACAAAAAAGCAAACTTATCTTTGCAAGAAGCAGGAATGACACTTAAGAAGACTCCTAAATCTCCTAACTCTGATCTTTTCCATTTATATTCAAAAAATATGCCAGAATCTTGGAAGATTTTTATTAAAAATAATATATAATATGTGAAAAATAAACGAAGTTTTATAGATATATCCTTTGTTTGCTACTATGCATTAACCGGAATGATAACCGGATTATTTAGTTTTTTTACAAATTTTGTTCTAAATAAGGTAATCAATAAACCGAAAGATAAGATATGAAGTCTTTTTATGAAATGTTAAAAATAGTGGAAGTAGGGATGCAGCAGCCAAATCAAAATAATAATCAGCAGCAGCAGCCAAATCAAAATAATAATCAGCAGCAGCAGCCAAAGCAAAATAATAATCAGACAAATCAGCAGACTGGGCAGCAAAAAATGCAGCCTAATCAACAACAACCTAACCAGCCCAACCAACAGAAAACAAAAATAGCAATAGCTCAAATAGAAAAAATTCTTGCTGGTCTGTTGGGCGCTAAAACATAAGTTTACTCATGCCAAATAAACCTTATTATAAATATAACCTAAACTTAGGTTCAACAATTGGAGAAATAAAGATACGTTATGATGGAAATCCTGGCGGTGTTAACACACCGGAAATACCTGTTAAATTTCAAGTAACTTGGAACGGAGCAGCTTATACAAATGGTTTTAAGGGAAGCACAACATATAACACAGAGCTTAGTTTAAAAGGATTCACATTAGCGTCTCCTTACTCCTCTGGCACCACTGTAGATGATTTAAAATTTAATAAAACTTTGGCGTCTCCTTCTTCAGCAATTCTTGAAATTTTCTTGCCAATATATAATTCACTTGCCGACTTTAGCATAATTTGTCCAGCAGCACCAACTGCTACACCAACAGCAACACCACCAGGATGGACACCAGGACCAACAGCAACACCAACATCTACACCAGAACCAACAGAAACACCAATGGCTACACCAGAACCACAATTTTGTAGTGTGTGCCCGTTCCCAGGACCCCCTCTTTGTCCCGATTGCAATGGTGGAAAATAGGAGAATTTATGGCAGAAATTAATTTTAAAATAATGGAGACTCCCGAGCCAACATCTACTGGACCAACACCTACTCCTACCGGTGCTATGTCAAATTTAGGTTGTTCTCAATTAGGCGAGTATTGTTTTTATGATATTCTAAATGGTAAGCCAAGCTATAAGCATAAAGATGTGGATTCTTATATTTATTGGAAACAAGATTTTTGGAATATAGGAGCAGACAGAAGCTTAAAAGGACATGTAGCCGTTTCTTCCTCAGATAATGAGCCGCCGACTATTGGGTGGAAAAACGTGACTGGGGCTGTCAATCCTGAAGGCGCATTCACACTTCTCCCAGATACAAACAATAGTTTGATATTAACTTCAATGTCCGAATGTCCTTTACCAACTCCAACCGCAACAGTTCCTGCCCCTGGGACTACATATTCTCCAACATCAACTCCTACAGCAACACCAACAGGAACACCAACACCTACTCCTGCTCCTACTTCAACAGAGCCTCCTCCCGGATTTACATACTCTCCAACATCTACACCGACTTCTACACCCACCCCTACATCTACTCACATACCGGCTGGATATATTGTTGATGGACCTTGTCTCAACCTAAGATGCTGCGGAAGTACTGGGACTGGGGGCGAGGTTCATCTTTGGTGGGATGGATTTGATGTCACATCAAACAAACTTGCTGACGTTATGACTCTTGGCGGAGCATATATAATGTTTGATGATAATTTAGTTTTAACACCTCAAGTATCTGATGGGAAAAAAGTCGATCACTATGCCATAGAATGGATAGAGATACACCAAAACGATAGTGTTCACGCAATAATATCCGAAAGAAGCCAAATATGCCAGTATCCTGGGTCTACAATAGCAAGCAACTTTTTTGTAATTGGTAATCCAATAGGCGCTGTTAATCAAGCTACATGTAAAACAATATCTCAAGATTGTAAAGATGAATCAGGCAATGGCTGTAGTTACACGGCAGATTGGTGCACCTACAGAATAAGTTATATACCTAATCGTTTTAGTAAATTTAAATATTTTGGAGGATTAAATTGGGAGGCAATGAAATACATTGCTTCACTAAGTATCAGCACTTCTGGCACCAATGGACCTATGGGTACGAATATAAGTTATTATAATGGACCTCACTTTAGAATTCCGGGTGATTCTTTCACAGGTATTAGCGGAGCCTACAACACATCTGCATTAGATAGCGGAAATGGATTTAATGTGTTTTCGAAAATTGTAGAAAATTCAATAATACTTGAAAACCTTAGGGCAACAGGTCAGATGAATATGGCTGCTGTGATCACCGCAAGAATAGCACTTTTAGTTCCACCGGCTGGAGGCGGTTCTTCTGATCCATGCTGCCAAGCTTCTGACTGGGAGATCATGAATGGAAATTGTCCAAAAGACCCAACAAACGATTGGTGGATAGTACCAGATTGTAACTGCGATAGATTCGCAGAAGATCCAGGCTATGGAGCAGGAGGTCCATTTGGAACAGAGCTTGAATGTTACAGAAATACTTCGTGCGGATCTAGTTTTAGGTGTGTAGATGGAGCGTGCAAAGAAACTTATTTTGGATATTATTCTTCAATGGTAGATTGCCTGCTCAATTGTCCAATTCCACAACCCACACCAACATCAACTGCCCCTCCTCCAACATCGCCGCCGGCTCCAAAATGGTATTTTGACGAATGCAGTGGTGGACAGGCTAGTTGCGTGCAAGGCACTCCACCATTCCTTGGCTCGGCTTTATATGACAGTGAACCAGAGTGCGAAGGAGACAATGCTAGCCAGTGCGAATCTGATTGCGGAGACTGCCGATATACATATAATAACGATATAGATCAATGGCAATTTTCATCAGATAATTGTGGTGCCGGATGTTCGTGCCCATCAGAATCAGATGTTAATTCAAATCCTGGCAGTTCAGGCGGATGTGAAGATCAGCCCACTTGCACTAGCTGTAGTGCGCCCTGTGTGCCAGATACACCAGATCCCACGTCTGATCCGTGCTCAAACTGCCCTGAAACTATTTGGGGAGATTGGGAATACGCGTACCCTAGACCAGGGACAGATGATAAGAAGTGTGTTCGTACCGGCTGTACTACAAACTGCCCATCAACTGGCGATTGTAGTTGCGTTGAAATTGTGGTCGAATTTAGCAATGACGAAGATTGTCCATACTCCAGCTTTACGTTCACATCAAAAGAATCTATAGAATGGTAGAATTATTAGTTTGTAAAATTTACTGACTTATGTCTATATATAATATCATGGAAAACATAGAAGACCAATTCGACAAATGGACTCAACAGTGGGACAAAGCTTTAAAGGATGGAGTTTTTCCACCACCAAAGCCAGCAGAACCAGTTGGTAAGTCTAACTTTTTTGGACAAACTCAAGTAGATGACTCCAAATTAGACCCAGAAGATAAAGAAGTTTCTTACTGGAATGACATCGCCCATTACTCAGAATCAGAGTCTTATGAATTATTGACTGAAGCAAAGAAGAAAAAAGTTGTCGATAAAGATATTGCTGAAAAAGCAAAAAAAATTGCAAATAGCAGTAACCCCGTTGACTACAGAAGTTTAGGCAAAGATGCTAAAAATGTCCCGACCGAATGGGGCTCTGGTAAGAATTTCACTAAATTAACTGAATTAAAGAAGAAGCTTTTCGATCTTGAGGTTAAGTTTTTATCTATACATGCTATTGGTAACAATGATAAATCACTCGATGGAGTTAAAGATGAAATGGAACAAGTTTCCAAAATGATCGATAAACTCAGCGATAAAATGGCTTCACTCAGACTTTCCCCTGAACCCAAGTAATTCAGATTCTAAATGATTTTGAAAAAAAAATCAAAAGAACAAAAGATAGATGATTTTCGTTTTAATGTGTTTAAGTTCACAAAAAGACAAAAATCATCTAAAGTTCTTATTATAACCAATTTTTGTGAGCTTGGTGTTGAAACTCTTGCTTGTATGTACTCGATCCCCAGGCTGCTTGAAATATTTAATAGTTATTATGTGATATTGGTTGGATGGTCAGGTAGAGACTATTTCTATAGACATCTTGTTGATGAATTCTGGGAATTAAAGTCAGAAAATTATTGGCTCAAAGACTCATGCAATGCTTTTTACCACAACTCAGAGAATCTAGACAGATTAGAAAATGAACTTAAAAAGATTGGAATATTGTTTAAAGGTCATTATCTTGGCAATTTTCTAGTATCAAACGTATGTAAAAAATGTTTTAACTCCTGGAAGGGAGAAAGCTTGATTTGTGGAAAATGCGGAACCAGAGAAATAACACACCCGCTTTTTGACAGAGTGGAAAATAAAAAGTTTTTAAGAAGTATTCCTAAACCCAAAAAAGAAGTTGTTGATAGCATAAGAGAATACGTCCCAGATAATTCTGTTGCTGTATTCGCCAGAAATAGAAAAACATATGGAAGAAATTTGCCTAAAAGTTTTTATTATGATTTGAATAATTTAATAAAAGATAAAGGCTACACCCCAATATACTTGGGCGAAAATAGCAGTAGTCTAAACATGGAAGGCTGCGTAGATTTTTCTGCTATGCCTATGGTTCAAGATCTTTCCTTCACCCTAGCTGTTCTTAGTTGTGTAAAGTTCAGTGTCCAATTTTGGACAGCTTCAACTAGGCTCAGCGCTATTGTAGATACTCCTTTTGTGCTGGTTGAGTCTGTGGATCAGATAGCACTCAGAGGACAAGAGGGTTTAAGAATAGCTTCTGCTTCTGATTTTAATAAAAAGAAAATAATACTTTGTAATTATCTTTCTTTTCTTGAAAACCTTAAATCTGGATTGGATGCTGTTGAAACCGCAATAGATGAAGTAGAATTGGACAATTGGGATTATGTTACCGATTTAGTAGGAGATAAAAAAATGGTATATTCTCTTTTAGATCAAAAGGGACTTCTTTCCTGGTGAAAATATGAACTCTGTTATTGATTTTTTAAATAGAACCTCTAATAAAATTGGTTTCAAAAGAGAGGTATACAATGACGCTGATGTTCCGACAGATCTTGATAATCTAATTATTGTGCCAGTATTTTCAGATTTTAAACATTCTTATGTGCTATCCACCTTACTTTTGGATGGTTTTAAAAATAAGATAAAGGGTTCAAAATATTTAATAACTTGTTCCTACCCTGGATTTTCTCATTTATTTAAAAAGTCAAATGAGTTTTGGAGCTTTACAGATTTTCAATATTTTAAGAATATTTTTGAGAATTCTAATGGTTTTGAAAACACTTCAAGCTTTCAAACAAACACAATAAGAAGTTTGAATGAGAATTTTAGGAATTTAGTAGATTCAAGTATATTTTGTGATTATTACAACAATGGATTTAAAAATAGTTTTTGGAAACAATACTCAGAGCTAAACTTGTATTACCCAATGGTTCCAAGTTCTGCTGTGTTGGGTAAAGATTTCCTAAGACTAACCAATGAAAACTCTGGTTATAAAGTTTTTATTTTTCCTTCTTTGTATTTAAATTCTTGGAACTCAGGAAGAGTTATAAGAATCCCAGCACAGAAAGAATTTTATGTTGAATTAATTAAATATTTAAAAAATGAAAATATATTTCCAGTTATTTGGAATCATCCTTTGGGCTTTGATTTAACAGAAGATTTTAAGGATGGAACAGATTGTTTATTTTTAAATGAGTATGATATGTCTAAAGTTTCATCCGCAATGCGACTTACTGGTTGTGTGCTAGATCTGTTTAGTGGTGTTTCCTGGCTTGCTAATTTAGCAAGAACTCCTTGTGTTGTTTTTGATGAAAGAAATAAATATTTTAACACAAAAGAATACGAGTTAGCCGACATATCAAGAACAGAAACCCCTTCTAAGATATCATTTAGTTTTGTTAATTCTGTTGCAAGTGGAAACAAAGATTCTTGGAATAATGATATATTTAAAAATATTAAAAATGAAATCACAGATTTTATACCATTTTTAGACAGAGATGCTTGGGCTACAACGTCTGAATTTGATAAGATATCATCTATTCATTCTATAAGAAAAATACACAATAGAAAATTTGGAACTAGATTTATCAAAATTCCAAAAGAATGACTATATTAGTTTAAGGAGAAATTCATGAAAATAAAGATTATTAAAGATGGTGACCATCACCATAATATGTCTCAGAGAGAAAGAGAAGATGTCTTTAGAAGAGGCTTGAATATTTTTAAGAAGGTGGTCTCAGATACCGGAATTCTTCAGGAAGCCAAGAAGAGAGAATATTACGAGAGCCCTAGCGAGAAGAAACGAAGAAAGAAAAAAGAGAGCAATTTAATTAGAAAAAAGTCAAATAAAAATAATGATAAATTTCTTTGAATTTTGTTGACTATTCTTTTTGATGTTGTTATGCTTCTACCACAATAAGGAAGCATTTTATATGTTAAGCAAAAAACAATTAGAAGATGTTTGTTTGGTTGGCAGGGAAGCCATTTGTTGCCGGTATCTTTGTAAAGATGAAACTAAAAAAGACACCTATTATTGTTTAAAAAAGTCTTCAAAAAAAGCTGTAATAGATTTAGAAGTCGCAGAATTTTTGGCTTTTTGCAATAAAAAGAAAATTAATTCTAAAAGTTTCTACTTACCAATAGCAGATAATTGCGACGGACTCCCATTAGATTAAGATTTGAGCATTTTAAGTATCTTTTTTGCTTGATCTTTTTCTACAATTCCATCAACAATACTATTGGTCAGATTTTCATCGTTTATTTCAACAATCTTATTGGTTAGAGTCTTCAACGTTTCTTCATTTTTTCTGTTCTTGTAGTAGAAAATAAATGCTAATACTGCACAACTAAAAACCAAAAATAAAGCTCCATCTCCTTGAAGAATTTGCACCCCTGTATTGTCGTTTCTTGATACGCAAGCATTTAGATTCACCAGTCCTTCCTGAACTTCTTTTAGCTTGCTTCCTATCATCTGAACATCTTGTTTCATTTTGCCTAACTCCAACATAAAGCCCTGTTGGTTGTTTCTTATGTCCCCAATCTCTCCCTTTTCATTATTTATATTTTGTTTGTTTCTTGGGCTAACATTCGCACAACCTGATATTGACAGAACAACAAGTGTAATTAAAATGGCGTTTCTCATATAAGTATTTACTCAAAAGGATTTAAAAATGAAAGATAAAATGCTGGAAAATTATGAAGATGCTTATTTAAACAATAATGATTATGATGATTATGAGGACTCAGATGACCAAGATATACCTGAAGAAATTCAAGCGATAAACATTCTTGGTGATATGGGTATTCAAACCGTTTCTGATTTTAAAAAAGATACTGAAGATTTGGCGAAATATTATATAAATGTCTTCTTTAATAATAAAATATCTAAAAATGGTAATACAACCAAAGATCTTACTGAGTGCCCACACAGCCTATCGACAGTTGTAAACACAAGCATAATATGTGGTGTTCAAAAAGCATATAAAGCACTAAATAACTATATTATAGTTACACAAGAAGATATGAATAAAGCAAAGAAAAATGGTGATGTGACTCAGGAGATAAAACTTGTTAATGAAACTTTAAAAAGTTTGCATAAAGCAGGGGTTCCACAACAGTTTGCAGGAGGAATGATGGTTTTATATTTAGAGTTTTGTGAGGGGGTAAGTTTTGGAGCGTGATTGTCTATTTATAGGAATGAGATTTTTAACTTTAGAGTTTCCAAAAGAAAAAAAGTTTCTCTTAAAATACTTCAAAGGCAAACTTCAAAGATACTTTATAAGATACGTTGTTTTCTTTGGAGATTATAAGAATTTTGTAGACCATACAGGCTTATATTGTTCTTTGAGATGGCTTAAGCAGCTTGAGTCCAAATACAGAGACTTAATTTATATCCATGGTTATGCTAAAACTAATATGGATCTCGAACTACTAGCCGAGATAGAGTCTGGCGATATACTATTGAAAAATAATATTAAAAAATATAAAAGCTAAATATATGAACGATAATAATATATACATTGGTCGTCTGACTCTTAAATTATTTAAAATATGCCATGCACAGATAGCAAATATGATTTTATTATCAAAAGAAACAGTACTCAGCCTTCTTTAAGGTTGAAAGTATACGACTGTGACTGGAGCCCTATAGATTTAAGTAAATATGAGATTACCGCAAGCATGTGGGCTAATGCAAAGTTAAAAAAAGATATAAGTAGCAGTGCTCTTGAGATACTTTTAGCTGATAATGTAGGGCTGAGTGCGGTCATTCCAGGTGATGTCATCTTGTTAAAAAATTCAGGTGCCCACGAACTTGTTCAAGTATCATCTATTGTTAATAATGCAATAATGGTCACCAGGGGTTATTTCGAAACAACCGCTTCAAGTTGGAAAAAGGGAACTTCAATCAAAATAATAAAAATAATGAATTCAAGCGCTACCTATGACTTAGTAAGAGAAGATGTTTTAAAATTAGATGGCAAAAAAGAATTAAATGTATTGGTTGAGAGTTATCTTGTTTATAATTGGTTTGTAGATGACACAAGGGTTCCGGGTGATTATTACCTTGAATTTAAGGTTATAGAAAAAAATGCCGAGGATGAAATAATCTATAGCAGCAAATATCCTTCTGAGAAGGAAGGCGTTTATCTAAATATTCTGGATAATAACCTTGAAATTTACTGAAGACTTCTGTATAATCTTTGGTTGAGGTTAATAATTTTTATAAATGAGCTACAGATACGGTAATAAATTCGGCTTTGGTTCCCAAAACCATCAGCCACAGTATAAGCATAGAATTAATTATGCGATCAGATCCCCTTCAATAAGGGTTGTATTTGAAGGTACTCAGCTTGGGATTATGTCTGTTGACGCTGCGATGAAAATTGCAAGCGAAAAGACCTTGGATCTTGTTGAGTTAATTCCGGGTGCCAAGCCTCCTGTTTGTCATATCTTAAATTATCAGAAATATCTCTATAAAGAAAAAATAAAAGAAAAAGACAAGAAAAAGAATTCAAAGATTAATGAATCGAAAGAGATTAGGTTTAAATCATGTATAGAAGATCATGACTTAAACACAAAGGCTAATCAGGCTAAGTCATTTTTAACTGATGGGAAAAAGGTTCAAATAACATTAAGATTTAAAAATAATAGAGAACATAGGGAAAAAGGTTTTGATCTTATGGGGAAGTTTCTCTTAAATATTGGAGAAGAATTCTACATAATAGAAAAGAATTCTTTTCTAGCTGGGAATCAAATTATTTGTAAACTTAATCCTAAAATTCAAAATTAACAACTACTTTAAGTTAAAGGAAATTAAAAATGATATTAAAAGAAATTCTGGAAAAGAAACTGTTTTGGGTGTTTTTAACTCTTTGTTTTTTGATGGTTTTTACTGTTTTATTTTCAAATAAAATTGTAAACTACACTATTGAGAAGCACTATGATCAAATAGCAGATGCTGTTGTCAAGAAGCTTCAAAAGCAATACTCTCCAAGCCCCTATGGTCCTGGTATAGACCCAGATAAGATAGACGTTGAAGCCATGGTAAAGCCTAAGAACACAGAGTGGGAGCAGGCTTGGGAAAGTGTTAGATAATTAATGATTTTTAATCGTATCTAATATCCATTTTCTATGCAAAGACACTCTTGTGTGTCCTGCTTCATCGCCGTAATTTGAGTTTGGTTTTTTATCTTTTGCTATAACGCAAGAGTTTATTCCTGCTAATTTTTGGTTTATAAATAAACCTCCGCCACTATCTCCATGTGAGATCAGAAACTCTAACTCTGTTTTACTATTTAAACTGGGCGAGCAAATTAGCAGATGTCTATCTATTTCATCAATTACATTTGACCCAGCTCTTCTTATAAATTCACCACCTTCTTCGTTTCTCCCTTTATTGAAAGTTCCTGTCACACCCCAGCCAGCTATTCCTGATATTTTTCCAACCTCATCATCTTTTTCATACAATTCGGGATAGTAGTCTAGTTTCATATCCTCTTTTGTATGACAGATGGCGATATCATAGTATCCAAAGCTATCATTGAATTCTTTTGGAATAATAAATTTATCTATTTCGTATTTTTTATCTTCAATAAAAACACAAGGATCGTGAGTGTCATCCAATACATGAGCGGCAGTTAAAATCCAATTTGGTCCAATAGCAACAGCAGAAGCGTATGCTGTTTTTTCATCTTTTGTTTTTGTGCATAATTTTAAAACACATTTATATTTTTTGCCATATTCTATGTATTTTTCATCTGGTGTATTGGGATCTATAGTTCCCGCAAAAGCGGTCCCAATTAAACACAGTGAAATCAATAAGAATTTAATCATTGAATTATTATTTGTGAAACTTTGTATGGTTCAAATTTTTGAATACGAACTTTTATTTTTTTGTTATAATCTATTTTGTAAATATTTTTATATCGTCTGTATTCTGCTGGAGTTAAGGCGATGTCTTTTCCATGAGGAGTTCCGTTGTCGATTTTTATGATAATTGGATTACCTTTGTCTTTTATCTCTTTTATATTTCCTTCTATCTCTTCCTCAGGTAATTCTAAAAAATTTTTAAAATTCATTTTACTAAATTAGTTTTATGGAAATGTCCATTAAATATTTAGTGCCCATGCTTGTTATTTTTGATCAAAAAAAATGTTTTTGCATGGTAGATTATTCTGGGGGTAATGTCTATTTTCTTGACGAATCAATAGATGAAGATCAAAAAAGAGCCATAGAAATGCAGGTCTTGAGGAAGGTTGATACGTCTGCAGTTATCGATGTTGTTAGCGGCAGCTCTTCTATATCGAATATTAGTGATGTTTTGAAAGATTTAGATTATGAAAAATTAAGAAAAAAATATATTCCAGAAACAAGTCAAGATGATCAACCAGAAGAAGAAAGCACAGAGGAAAATTAATGCAAGAAGCTGAAAATGTCAGGTTTAATATTTCTGGAGCTGGTGGTAGAAGATCAAATTTTATCAGAATAACATTGAAAAATGTTTATGATGCAATTGATGAAAAGGTTTTAGATGAATCTGTAAGAGCGTCTTTGAAAAAATCTGCTTCAAATTATCCTTTTCAAGCTTTAAATAACTTTATTCTAAATTTAGATAAATACGTTTCAAAAGAAATTGCTAAAAATAGTTTTAAAAATAAAAAAGAAGAATTGGAGTTCCCTGAATGAAAACTTACATACTAGTAAATGTCGCAAGGCAAATTAATGGAGAATTCGTATTCGTCAGAGTTGAAAAAGCTTTTAAAGATTTAAAAAAAGCCGAGGATTATCTTAACTCTGTTGAAAATAATTATAAAGATGTTGTGCAAAACTCAAGCGGATTTAGTGTTGAGTGTATGTGTTATCGTAGTATTTTTGATATTGAAATAGAAGATTGAAACAACTAAAATAGGTTCAAAGGAATAAAATATGAACAAGCCACACAATCCCCTTGAAGGGGGCAAGAAGCCCGAATTAGTTATCCCAACACACGAAAGTGTTGAAGATCAAATAAGTATTGTGGTGGTTCATAAAGACCGCCCGGAGTATTTAAATATATGCCTCCAGAGCATAGCTGTAACCAGCTTTAACAATAACTACGAGATTATCGTTGTTGATAACGGAAGCGATGAAGAATCCCAGTCCTTCCTAGAAGACATTAAAAATGAAGTCAAGCTAGTAAGGCTTCCAAAGAATGAGTATTGGTCTAGTGCCGCTAACAAAGGTTTAAAAGCCGCAGATAAGAATTCCAAATATATTGTTTTTATGCACTGCGATGTGGTCATACTGAACCCAGCATGGCTTGACTTATTAATCAATGTTGCAGACAATAATAAATCTGGAATGATCGGGGTTGATTTTTCAAGCTATGTAATGGGTGACCAAAAGGTTGAGTTTTTACAAGAATACCTTTGCCTCATGACCAGGGATTGTTGGAACGATTGTGGTCCTTGGAATGAGACTCTGCCTCAGGTTGGCATGAGCTTTTTCATGACTTTGAAGACTCAGAGTAAGGGATACAACCCACAGGTCATGAAGAACCCAATCTGCCATCACTATCAGATATTTGCTCTTGATATAAATGAATATGAGCGAATTACAGAAGAGGCTATGTCAACTCTTCCAAAATTGCTTACGGAAATTCAAAGCAGACCTATTTGATTGAACATGATTATTCATCGCTTACGTTCTTATGATGAGTATATGACCCATTCTGGCAAAATGGGCGCAGACTACTCGTTCAGAAATAATTTCGAAAATACCTCTAGACGCAATCGTAGATCTTCATTTAAATTCTCGGGATTTTCATATACTGCGAAAAAGTTTGTTGATTTTGATGTTTTCCCTGACGGAAAAAATATTAATTGGAGGGAAACTATAATTTGTCCTGTGACTCAGCTCAACAATAGATGTCGTGCTGCCATTCATTTATTGGACTCCGAATTAGGACTTAGGAAGGATGATGAAGTATATATAACAGAGCAAGTTACCCCTCTTTATAATTATCTTTTGAATCATCACGATAAGCTTACGGGAAGTGAGTATTTAGGCTCTAGCCATGATGTAAGCGAAAAAGGACTTCGAAACGAAGATCTCACTCATCTTTCTTTTGAAGATAATTCATTCGATATTGTTATGTCGTTCGATTGTCTAGAACATATTCCTGATTTTGAGTCTGCCATACAACAGATATATAGAGTGCTAAAGCCTGGAGGTCGAATAATGTGGACTGTTCCTTTCCGAAGTGATCTTTCTAAAAATCTTATTCGCTCTTCTTTGTCAAAAGACGGAGATATAATTCATCATCACCCCCCAGAATACCATGGAGATCCAATCAACAGCAAAGGCTGTTTATGTTTTACTCATTTTGGCTGGGAAATGTTAAACCAAGTTAAGGGTGCTGGCTTTAGTGATGCTTACGCAGTGGTGTACTGGTCAGATATTTTTGGATATTTAGGTAATGAACAATTTTTGTTTGTAGCTAACAAGTTGATTGTTTGAACTATATGACTAAGACTAAGGTATTATTTCTTGGTAATTGCCAGATTAGTGCTGTGGCACATATTTTAAATCTCGATCATAATTTATTCGATGTTTCTGTCATTAGTATCCATTTACCATCAGAACAAGAAGTAATACTACGTTCCATAAAAGATAGCGATATTATTATTACCCAAAGAATAAGAAGTAGTTATGGATACGCTAGCACTAAAGAAGTTTTGATAAATAAACAAGAACAAGCAAAAATAATTATTTTTAATTCTTGTTTTATGAAGTTTTATTATTTTGATACTCAGTATCTTGTTGTTGACAAAAAATTAATAGAAAGACCAACTGCATACCATCATAAGTCTGTAATAGATAATTACAAAAGTTCAAAAACCACGCAGGAGTGCATAAATCAATATATTTGTAATAAAGATTTAATGAATGAAAATCAACTTTTATTTATCTTGAATAATGATATAGAGCAACTATCCATTAGATATCAAGATATGATTAATATAATTAATAAAGATAAAAATATATCAATAATTGATATTAAAAAATTTATTTTAGAAAATTATAATAAACAATTATTGTTTTATTCTTTTAATCACCCCACTGGAATTTTACTCAAATATATTGTCGATAATATTATGAATATTTTAAACTTTAGTCATAATATATCTGATAATTTAGAAGTACTTGGTGAAACCAGGTGCATATTATATTCATGTTTGCATAAATTATTAGATTTCAATATTTTAAATCATGAGCCAAATATAAATAAATTAACCAACATTGATAGCATTGTTCAACAATACTATTTAGAGTATGACAATGTCTTTGGTAATAAAACATTAGATATTTATTAATTATCGCCAATAACCCCCGCCTTCTATTTTTAGATAATAATTTGGTATATAATTTTCTGGTATTTCTGTTATCCATCCTTCTTTTTTTTCTTTTTTAGATGGATCTATTCCAAACATTTGAGTTATTTTTGATCCAATTGAAATAACATCTTTTTTTAAATTATTGTGAATTTTTTCCCCTAATAATGCTGCGTAAGCCCCACAAGATAAAATGGCTACGTCAAATTGAATTTTTTCAATTTTATTGAAAATCAATTCCATTGTTTCAAAGCTATTTTCATTTGGACCATTGTTTAGAAAGGTATACGGAAACTGTACTGGTTCTATTTCAATTTTTGGGAAATTATCAAATATTTTATATAAATTTCCTGATAACAATTGTTGCTTTATTAATTCTGCAAAACTACTTATTATTAAAATTTTTTTTCCATCAAGCAAAGGATATAAAGCAGAATGCCTACACCAGTAGTTATAGTATTGGGGGTTTTCTTTGTTTTTTGAATTTAAAAAATTTATAAATTCATTTTCATGTGTTTTTTTATATTCTACATTATGTAAAAGTGGTATTAAAAAATCACAATCTTTAATTGCAAGCTCGTATTCTTTTAGCCATTTTTGATAAAAATTACTTTGCTTTACCGCCTCTGTATCTATATCAAAATATGATCCTTGTATTTTTTTATCATACATTCCAGCAATACTATATAGCCAATTAATAAAAACATCTTCTTCTTTTTCTATAATATCATCTTTTATACTTTTATTTTTTAAGTATTGTAAGAAAATTAATGTTGTTTCCGTAAATCCTGGTCTCTGTAGTTTCATAAAAAATTATATCGACTTTACGAATTTAATCCACTCTTTGTTATAAAAATAATGCGACGGATGTTTTGAATAAGCACACGCATATGTCATTGCAAATATTTCTTCTGGATTTTGATCTAAAGATGATTTGCTAATTTTGTCTGCTTTCTTTTTTTGGTTGTCTATTGTTTTTGACAACAGATCATTCCACTTGTGTTTTTCCGAAGAAGATAATTTTTCCCAAACAACGTGACCTACTTCGTGAAGGGTTACAAATTCTTTGCTGTAATTCCAACCACCGGCTATTTCTATTTTATCTCCACATAACAATCCTACATTTTTTTTATCTAATGTTGTTTTATCTTTATATTTGAATTTATAGTTGTGGATAAGCTCTCTGTGCTTCTTGGGCAATCTTGAAATTGTTTGCTCTAAGTTTGATTTTTCTTCTGATTCAAAAAAATGTTTGAAATTTATTTTTAACATATTAATATATACTATTAACAACATGAAATCAAGAAGAAAAAACAAGAAGGCTAAGCCTTCGGATCAAAGGAAAAAAGAGGTTCCTCAAAATTCTTCCAAGCCTGATTACTATTCACCTGTAAAAGATTTCAAGCCAAAGCTGAAACCTAAAACAGAAAATCAGGCTAATCTAATACGCACTATAGCAGAGAATACAGTAATCCTGGCGCTAGGTCCTGCCGGAACCGGTAAAACCAAACTTTCTGTTGCGTATGGTGTTGAAAAGCTTTTAATGGGTGATTATAAGAGGTTAATAATAACCAGACCTGTTGTTGAAGCAGGAGAAAATCTTGGTTTTTTGCCAGGGAGTTTTTCTGAAAAATTAGATCCATATCTACAGCCAATTTATTATGAATTAATGCAATATTTAAGCAAACAACAACTCCAGACTTTTATTAATAATGGAATAAATCACAGGGGAATTGAAGAAATAATAATAGCTCCACTGGCTTATATGCGTGGAATGAATTATCATGACTCTTATATGATTCTTGATGAGGCTCAAAATTGCACAGCTCAACAAATAAAGCTCTTCATTACCAGAGTTGGATTCAACAGCAAAGCTATTTTGGTGGGAGACGACAAGCAGTCAGATTTACCCTCGGGTAAGTCTGGTTTAATATACTGGCACGAAAAACTTCAAGATATAGAGTCTGTTGGAACATACAAGCTACAGAATACAGATATAATAAGAAATCCAGTAATCTCCAGAATTCTAAGTAAGATTGGCGAATAGTCCCTAAATATACTTATATGGGATCTTCTTTATCGTTTAATAAATCTTTTTCATATAACTATACATTTAGCACTTCTTTCAGTAAAGAATTTACATGGAAGACTGGTAATTTATCATCTTATTGGTATCAAGTAAGAGGTTGCTGCAAAAGCACGTTTCAGAACCTCCCAGGTTCAGGCTGCCCACCAATCAGAACAGATGATGCTAAATGCGATGATGCTCCCACTACTTATTTTCAAACTATATTATCCAACAGTGTTAGCGAGATTTGCCAAGAACTCACAAGCAATAATTGGAATTGGCAATTATGTAGTGTAAAGAAGTGGTCCAGACCCGCAGAAAATTTATATGTTGATTTAAACGATGAATGTAATGTTCTCCAAGAAGTTTCCTTTAAAGACGTTCCAGAATGCCAGAGCTTAATAAGCAATGATGTTTATTTTAATTTTAAGTTTAAGACTACAGCCTATCCTCTATATTCTGGGTCTGGTTTTATTTCGTTTTCCAACGGGTCGCTTCCCTCCGGAACCACCACATACAAATGTAATGGATGCATAACATCTTTTATAGCCCCAGAAGAAGACGTTGTTTTTACTAAAAATGATGTTTTGCCAACAGAAACTCCAACCTCAACGCCTGTTCCCGCAGAAACTCCGATAGTAACACCAACGCCAACTGAATATCGTTTTGTAGACGTTAGTTTGATCAACGATCTTGTTGTGCCTGTGCCGTATGTTAATTCCCAATGTCCAGGATGTAGTCAAATACCTTCTAAGCTCTATTTTCAAAATAACTTAATAAATCTAGGTTCCTTTTCAAATTTTATTTATTTAAATAATAAAGAGTTCAATAGTAGACTTGAATTAGTGCATAGTAAACTAAGTGATTCTTGGTCTAAAAAGTTTTATTATGAATCTTATTCTGAAAAGTGGTATTTATCTTTTGATCTTGCCTGTGTAAATGTAAGTCTTGCTGCCTATTATTGGAAGTTTGCAATGATTTTTAAAAGATCAATCTCAGGAATAGAGTTAGACTCAAAACTAATTGTTCAAATACCCAGCGAATTTGTTTGTGAATATAGTACTAAGTTTGAGTTTAAATTCAATTTTGATGTTGTCAATAAGTATTTGTTTACAAATATTAATTATTTTGGAGATGATTTTATGTTTTATGATAAAATAGGTTTATTTAACTCTAAGTATTGGTATGATAATCCCAAGGCGATTATTAGCATAAGAGAAGAACAAATAATAGATTCTATTGCAAGAAAAACCATAGATTACTGAAAAGTTTCTTCTATAATAATAGAAAAGAGGTAAAAATGTTTAAAACTTTATTATTTTTAGTGTTGGTTTTTTCAAATTGTGCAATATTTGCTCAAGATTCAAATATTTTAATGCCGGCTGGTGAGCAGTTAGTTCAAAATGATTTCCAAGATTTAGTTTGGAACAGATATACTACCGAGAACTTTACAATTCTAAGCATAGAGAACAAACAAGGAAAATGGCTCTCTTATAATATTGAAAACATTAAAAGCTGGTGTCTTAAAAGATGGGGTTTGCCAAACATTAAATTTGAAAAAGAATGTAGAATAATGGTTGTTCCCAATAAAGATCTTCTTAAAAAGCTTTTTAACATCAGTGAATCAAAATACGAAGCTAGAATAGTTGATGGTAAACTTGAAATTATTGCTCTTTGGCTATCCCTGGATTCTGAAGAAGACTTGGTGGATACGGTCCCTTATTTTGTTACTATATGCTCACTATTAGAGATAGATCAAAAATTTAACACTAAGTCAAATGTATTTTTGACAAAGGGTATCGCTGAACTCAATAGATCTTTGGTAAAAATAAAGGAAAATTTAAAGTTAGCAAATATTGATGATAAAGATATTGTTAATGCTCTTAACTTAGATGTCAAAAAAATGTCTCAGGATGATTTAAATAATAAATCTCTAATTGTTTCTTTGATGCTGAGAAAAGAGTTTGGTGAAAGTAGATTTTTAAGATTTTTATTTAGCAATAAAAACACAAAAGATTCCCTTAATGTAATCTACGGTTTTGATCCCGATTCTTTTTCTAAGTCTTATAATAGATACTGTAAAGATATCTCCAGAGAGATTAAAGACAATAAAGTCCCAGATTTTTATTTACAAGTTGAAAAGAGGTAGAAATGTTTATTTTATTAAGTTGGCTATTTTTTGGTTTAATGGTAGGATCTATATCTAAGTTTATACACCCTGGAAAAGATCCAATTGGTTGGATCCCAACTTTATTAGCAGGAGTTGCTGGTTCTTACTTGGGAGGTTTTTTATATTGTCTTATTTGGTTTAATGCCGACGCTTACCGCCCAGCGGGATTATTGTTTTCTATTTTAGGCGGAATAATATCTCTTTCTTTATGGCGAGCATATTTGAAAAATGCTAAATGAAAAAATTGTCGCCAAATTAAAAGAAAGATATAATCTTCATCCTTTAATATTTCATAGATCTGTTGAGCGAGCCAAAACGGATGTAGAGTTATTTGATACATTAGAGTCTTTTCCAAACAAATATCCAGTTGTTTGGAATGATAAAAAAAGATGTTGGGTCACAACAGGCTAAATTTAAATTCTACCATTCTATAGATTCTTTTGATGTGAACGTAAAGCTGGAGTATGGACAATCTTCGTCATTGCTAAATTCGACCACAATTTCAACGCAACTACAATCGCCAGTTGATG
>Ga0247843_1002546_pt1 | contig 32719 bp, 4 predicted proteins | sample LaCruzMarch2017__FD_192420 | JGI IMG/M metagenome (GOLD analysis project Ga0247843, IMG submission 192420) | Freshwater microbial communities from meromictic Lake La Cruz, Castile-La Mancha, Spain - LaCruzMarch2017_8m | ecosystem: Environmental > Aquatic > Freshwater > Lake | place: Spain... | reverse complement strand
CAACGCCAGAACCCCCATGCTCAGGTGCTGGGTGTTGTCATATCCGGTCGAAAGAGACTGCGCATGTCGGGCCATGCCCCATTCTCGCCAGGCAATCGAATGTGTAAAGTGCTAAAGCAACAGTATTGGGCGTCCCGCCTGTGTTCGGAAAAACCACGCATGGGCAGGATGCCCACGCCACTTATTAATCGTCTCAAAATTGAGGCGACATTTTACAATAAATGTCCCAGCTGAGACATTTATTGTAGATTCGCAAGACTCATTTCCGTGGCAGATTTCATGTCTGATACCATTTTGACACCGAAACGGGTAGAATCGACGGACGGCTCGGCGAGCCATCCCTACCGGCGGGTGGTAGGGCGGTTTCGCCGAAACCGCCGTGATGTTTTACTCATTTCGCCGTGTGTTTGGTATGAACTATTTTGAGACGAGCAATATCCTGCCTGTATTGGGCGGGACGCCCGTTCTTGTCCTCCCGCCCTCACTTGCCCTCAGCAGCCCACTTTTTCATGAGTGCGATGTTCGCCTCGATCTCTTTGCGCAGGGCCGAGTCCGGCTTCATTTTTTTCGTATAGGCAGCCATGTTGGTGTCATACACCTGCTCCGTCTCGAACCCGCGGTCGTTTGTTTCCTTCATCCAGGTGTCGAGCCGGGCGCGGAGCGTCTTGAGAGTTTCCGCATGTTTCGGATCCGCGGCGAGATTCACGGTTTCAAACGGATCGGCCTTCATGTCGTAGAGTTCTTCGGGGGAGCGGACCGGCGAGAACAGCAGAGACTCCTGAAGCGCATCGAGCTTCCCCTGCGCGTGGAGCTCCCGCAGCCGCTGGATGATTTCCTTGTTATCCTTGTAGGCGTTCGGCTGGAGCATCGGCCTCTGCGGGAAAAAATTCCGGATATACTTGAACTGCCCGGCGCGGACGCTGCGGATGCGGTCGATCGTCTCGTCGGCCCTGTCCCGCGCGGCGAACACGGCATCGCGCTTCACGTAGCCCGGCGCGAAAATATCGCAGCCCTGCATCCACTTCGGCACGGGAAGGTGCGCCCATGCGAGCGACGTCGGCGCCATGTCGATCTGGCTCACGAGGTCGTCCCGCACCGCACCGCGCGGGATGCCCGGACCGCGCACGATGAATGTCATGCGGATCCCCTCGTCGTAGAGGAACTGCTTGCCGCGCGCGTGGCTGATCCCGTTGTCACCCATGAAGATGATATATGTCTGATCCAGGATCCCCTCATCCTCCAGGCGCTTCAGGATCCGGCCGAGCTGCAGGTCGCAATACCGGATGCAATCGAGGTATTCCGCCCAATCCTTCAGCAGCACGGGATCGCGCGGATAGTAGGGCGGCAGCGTCACGCTATCGGGCGGGGTCAGCGTCCCGAGTTCTTTGGCGGCCACGTCGCGATGCCAGTTGGGGCTGTGGCGGTTCTTTCCGCCCCAGAGCTGGATCTGGGCGAAGAACGGCTGCCCCGGCTTGCATCCCGACCAGTCCCCGCCGTCATACATTTTCTCGTCCCACTCGAAGTTGTAATCGGATTTCCCAGGGCCTTTTCCCTTCGGCGGCTCGTCGACGTTGCAGGTGTAGTATCCGGCGCGTTGGAACAGCGCGGGCACCGGTTCGACTCCGGCCGGCAACGGGATTTTGTCCACGCCCGGACCGCGGCTGCTCCGGTGTTGGTGGGCTCCGATGCTGGTCTGATACATTCCGGTGATCATCGCCGAGCGGGACGGCGAGCAGACGGATGCCGTCAGAAAGGCCCGGTCGAACTTCGTGCCCTCGCGGACCAGGCGGTCGATATTGGGCGTCTGAATCGCCTTCTCCCCATAGCAGGGAAGCTCCGCGCCGATGTCGTCCATGTTGATCCAGAGAACATTGGGGCGGTCCGCGGCAAATGAGGCGCCGGCCGTCGCAAGTGCAATGGCCGCAAGGGTGGAAATCGGGGTCAGGAATCGGAACGGGGCCATCTTCATAATGCGGGGGTGTGATAGTATTGCGACATCGAAACGGGCGGAGTCGACGGACGGCTCGGCAAGCCATCCCTACCAATCCGTGGCAGGGCGGTTTTGTCGAAACCGCCGCGAGAATCCACCCATAACGCCGTGCGTTTGGTATGAGCACCGTTGCCGATGCTGCCGGTTATAGTCGCTTTTCCTGTTGGAATGTCTATCCTTGAAAGCATCCTGAATCCGGAAAATCGGGCGAATGAGGCTTCACTTCACAGGATCACTTCCTCTGTCCGTGCAACCAGAGGGAGACCTCGTCGTGAGTCATGACATCGTATGCGATCAGGTCTTTCCCGTCATGCACGAACACCACTCGCCACTGGAGGTGCACCCGGATCTCGTAGGAACGCCTTGCCAGTTTTCGCAGTCCCAGTCCGCGATGCCTATGCGGGTCGCCAAAGGCCGCCCCAATATCGGCGATGGCCTTCGAGGCTTTTTCCCGCACCCCGGTCGGCAGTCTGTCAGCCGTTTTCCTGATTCGCTCCGAAAGGAGAACCCGGATCATAGTTTGCCAGTGAAGGCTTTCAACCTGCGCGCTTTGCGCGAAGCCGCAATTTCGGCCAGTGCGGAGTCTTCCGAGATCGTTGCCCGGGCCAGCGTCACACCGTATTCATCCAATGCCGGAAAATTGCTCGGGCGAAATGGCAGGCCGCGCAGTTTCACCATTTGCGCAAAAAACATCGAAACCGCCGCCGTTGGAGTAATGCCGATTTCGCGGCATACCACATCCGCCTCATCCGCCAGATGGCTGTCAATTCGAAGCCTGATTTGCTCAGTCATGCATCAAATGTGCTTGGAAGCGGAATCCTGTCAAGAAGGGAATTTCTCACCTGATCCGGGCGGAACTTCCTTCATAAGCGCGAACTGCTTCACCGACTCCAGTTCCTTGCACGTCAGGCGTTGCGCCGGCGGCGGAGCAGTGCGAGACCACCGAGTGCGAAGGCAACGAGAACGAAGGTCGAGGGCTCGGGGATGGTGGCGAATTCGCTGTTGTGGTTGAGGACCGCCCAGACGGAGTGGCTGGCCGTATCCACCCCGTAGTAGCCGAGGTTGAAGTCGTTGGCCGCGTCATAGGCATGGTTTCCGGCAAAGAAGCCAAGGGGGCCAAAGCCTCCGATGTTGCCCTCGACCGCGTTCACCCACTCGTTGGTGTCGGGATTGAGCCAGCCGAGGAAGCTGTCCTCAGTGACGTTCCCGATCTGGAGTTGGAGCACGAACATGTCGGTCGCCCCGGTCACTTCATCGACCACCGGCACTCCGCTCAGGCTGAAAACGTCGCCCAGGCGCATCGCGTCGTTGGAAGCCGACGAAGCCGCGGCGAAGCTGCTGGTTATTGTGGCGGCGGACGACGAGGTGCCACCGAGGATTTCCGCTTCGGTGAACATTCCGCCGAGATCGCTGGCGGTGTTGATGGCACCCGCCAGGTTCGTGCCTGCACTGATCGTTTGCGCCAGGCTGCCGCCATTGAGCTGGATGCTGTTGGTAATGGTGGTCCCGGACTGAATGAGCAGTGTGCCCGCATTGATGGTGACGCTGCCTGTGCCGAGAGCGCTGTCGTTCGCGGCGACGAGTGTTCCCCCGCTGATGGTCGTGCCGCCGGTGTAGGTGTTCATACCGGAAAGCGTCAGCGTGCCGGTGCCGGCCTTGCTCAACGAGCCGCCCAAGCTTGTCAGGTCTGCGGCCCATGTGACCTTCTGCCTGCCGTCTGTTTCCACGTTATACTGCTGATTTGGTGCGATGCTGAAGCGGCCTGAATAGTCGTTCGCGTTCGCATACACCGGCGAGAAGCCAGACGGCGATGTCGCGTCCGGCTGCGTGCCCGTGGACAAACTCGTGTAAACCAACCAACCGCCATTGAGGACGATGGAGCCTGGGTTGTTCGCTGCCGATTGGCCCAGCGGCCCGGAGGTTCCCACCGTTTCCGCCCCTTCGAGAGCGAGCCTGCCGCTGCTGAGGGTCGTCGTACCGGTGTAGGTATTCACGCCAGAGAGGAACAGCGTGCCACTACCGGTCTTGATGAGGCTGCCGCTGCCGCTCAGGTCACCGGCATAGTTGGTGTGGGCATTATTGTTGCCGACAGTCAGCGCCGCGGCGTTGCCCGCGTTGTCTTGGAGGGCAATGTTTGCACTGGAAGAGGTCGCCACCAAGCCGCCGAGGGTGAAGGCGTGCCCGCTCACCGAGCTGTCGAATACCAAGTTGCCGCCGTTCATGTTCAGCGTGCTGTTCTCAAGCGCTTTCTGATTGGAAACGTTCAATGTGCCGGCGTTCACGTTCGTTACGCCGCTGTAGGTATTGCTGCCAGAGAGCACCAGGGTGTTGCCGCCGAGTTTTGCCAGGCCAACCGATCCGCCGCCTGCGCCCGTCGAGTCACTGATGTTGTTTGCTATGGTGAAGGTGCCGCCTGCGGCGTTCGTGGTATCGAAGCCGATGGAGGACCCGGCTTTCAGGCCGTTGTTGTTCACCGTGGAGAGGCCGGTCAGCAATGCACTGACATTCCCGGCGGTGAACTCATTCGTTCCGCCCACGTTGAAGGCCACGGTTGCCCCGCTGGCAATGTTGAGGTTTGCAGCCGTCCAGTTGGAGGTCGCTCCTCCATACAAGGCGCTCACCTTGCCAAATTGCAAGGTTCCCGCAGCGATTGCTGTCGCCCCGCTGTAGGTATTGCTACCAGAGAGCACCAAGGTATTGCCGCCGAGTTTTGCCAGGCCGACTGATCCGCCGCCAGCGCCCGCCGAGTCACTGATATTGTCCGCGATGGTGAACGTGCCGCCTGCCGCGTTTGTGGTATCAAAGCCAATCGAGGATCCGGCTTTCAGGCCGTTGTTGTTCACCGTGGAAAGGTTGGCCAGCAATGCGCTGACATCCCCGGCGGTGAACTCGTTGGTGTCGCCGACGTTGAAGGCCACGGTTGCGCCGCTGGCAACGCTGAGGTTTGCAGCCGTCCAATTCGAAGTCGCCGCATCGTAGAGCGCACTAGTCTTGGCAAATTGCAGGATGCCGGCATTGACCGTGGTCGGCCCGGTGTAGGTGTTGGTGCCGGAAAGCGTCAGGATCCCCGCGCCACTTTTGGCGAGGCTGCCTCCTGCGCTGGTCAGCCCCGAGGCCCAGATGACGGACTGGCCATTGGTATCGACGCTATACTGCTGGTTGGCAGCGGTGCTGAAGCGGCCCGAGTAGTCGAACTGATTTGCCGCCGAATACTGCAGAGTGCCGCCGTTGAAGGCGATGGAACCTTGCTGCCCCAATGGCCCATAACCTTCCGCCAATTCAGCGCTGCCGAGATTGATGGCACCGTTGTTGATGGTTACGCCACCATTAAACCCGTTTTGCCCCGAGAGAGTCAGCACACCTGCACCGTTCTTCGTGAGCGAACCACCATTGTTATACAGGGAGGCTGCCCAAGTCACGTTCCGGCCATTGGTGTCCACGTTAAACTGCTGGTTCGGATTATTGCTGAACCGGCCCGAGTAATCGTAGTTGTTCAACGCCGAATATTGCAGCCAGCCACCATTGAGAACGATGGAACCACCGTTACCCAGCGGCCCGGATGTTCCCGCGATTTCCGCCGCACCAAGGCTGAGCATTCCTGCATTGAGCGTTGTGATCCCGGTGTAGGTGTTCGCGGCAGCGAGGGTCAGAGTGCCATTGCCCTCTTTCCCCAAGCTCCCCGTGCCGCTCAGAATGCCAGCGTAGGTGGTGCTGGAATTATTTCTTCCCAAATTCAAGGTAATGCCATTGTGCGACCAAGAATCGTCCTGAAGCGCGATGTTGGAACTCCCCACCATCTCGTCAACCGTGAACGTCGGCACACCGGCGCCGAATCCCAAGCCGCCGCCATTCATCACCAGCGTGCCACTCCCTGACGCATTTTGGTTGGCCAGTTTTAAAGTGCCCCCGTTGACATTCATTGCACCGGTGTAGGTGTTCGAGCCGGAGAGGATCAGAAGGCCGCCGTTGACGCTGATCATGCCGGCCAAGTTGTTGTCACCGGAAAGGTTCAGCGTGCCCGCGTTAACGGTCGTCGTGCCGGCATAGGTGTTATTGCCGGAGAGTGTCATGTCAACCGACCCAACTTTAGTCAGACTGCCGGAACCGCTCAGGACGCCGGCATAGGTGGAATTCATCCTGTCCTGTCCGAATGTGAGCGCCACGGCATTGCCTGCGTTGTCCTGAAGCGCGATGTCATAACCCGCACCCGAGGTGGTCGAAGAAAGCCCGCCAATGGAGAAAGCGTGCCCGGCGACGGATTTGTCGAAAACAAGGCTGCCGCCTTTCATGGTCACCATGTTTGCTGCCAGCGCGGTCTGACTGGCCAGCTCGAGCGTGCCGCCATTGAGGTTCACGTTGCTGGCATTCGCACCGGAAATCAGCAATGTGCCTGCATTGACGTTCGTCCCGCCCGTGTAGGAATTGGCTCCCGAAAGCGTCAACATGCCGATACCCGTCTTGGTCAGCGATCCGTCTCCGCTCAGAACGCCCGCATAGGTGGTATTGGCGTTATTTCCACCCACACCCAGGCCAACCCCCTGGGACGCGTTGTCATTAAGGACAATGTCATAGCCCTCACCCGAGGCGCTGGCCGCAAGCCCGCCAAGAGTATAAAAGCTGCCCAGTGCTCCGTTGACGAATGTCAAGCGCCCGCCATTCATGATCACCGTGCTGTTGGCGAATCCGCCTCCACCGGACAAATTCAGCGAGCCCTCATTAATGCTCGTAGGACCAGCGTAGGTATTTGCTCCGTTGAGCGTCAGGGAACCGGTGCCGATCTTGGTCAGGCCGCCGCTGCCGCTCAGATCGCCCGAGTAGGTGGTATCAGCATTGTTGTTGCCCACTGTCAGCGCCACGGCATTGCCTGCGGTGTCTTGGAGTGTAACAGGAGCATAAGAGCTGCCTGCCAACCCGCCAAATGTGAACGCGCGACCGCTGACTGAACTGTCGAATTCCAGGAAACCGTCGTTCATGGTCACGGTACTGTTTTGGACCGCGTATTGGTTGGACAGGTGCAAGAACGCATGGTTGACGACCGTTGCGCCGGTGGAGGTGTTGCTGCCGGAGAGGACCAACGTGCCCCCGTTGAAGCCGCCGGTCACCGTTGTCGTTCCGGTGTAGCTATTGTTGCCGGAGAGCGTCATGGTCTCGTCACCGATCTTCGAGAGGCTGCCCGACCCACTCAGAACGCCCGCATAGATGTAGTTGCCGGTTATGTTGTTGCCCACGGTCAACGCCACCGCGTTGCCCGCGTTGTCTTCGATCGCAATGTCATACCCGGTGCCCGAGGCGTTCGCTTCAAGCCCGCTTACGGTGAATGCATGCGCGCTCACGGAGCTATCGAAGCCCAGGCTGCCTCCGTTCATGACCAGCGTATTGCTCACCGCGTTTTGATTGGCCAGGACCAGCGCGCCACCGTTGACGTATGTTTTGGTCCCGATATAAAAGGTATTGCTGCCAGAGAGGGCCAGCGTTCCGGCGTTGACGGAAGTGCTGCCGTAATACGTGTTGTCACCGGCAAGGTTCAGCGTGCCGGAGCCGGTTTTAACCAGGTTGCCAAAGCCGCTCAATATGCCTGCATAGGTGGTGTTCGCGTTATTGCCGCCGACCGTCAGTGTCGTTAAGTCGAAGCCGTTGGTGGATTGGAGTTCAATATCATACCCGGCACCCGAGGAAGCCGCCACAAGCCCGCCCAAGTTGAAGGCGCTTACCGAACTGTCAAAGCTCAGGCTGCCGCCATTCATGGTCACCGTGCTGTTGGCGACAGCGTCTTGAGTTGCCAAGTGCAAAGTGCCGCCGTTGACGTTTGTCGCACCATCGTAGGTGTTAGCGCTCGTGAGGATCAATGTGCCGGAACCCGACTTGGTCAAGGATCCGCCCTCGCTCGTCAGAGGAGTGGCCCATGTGACATACTGACCGTTGGTATCGACATTGTATTTCTGATTCGCAGCGGTGCTGAAGCGGCCGGAGTAGTCATAATTGTTCGGCATGAAGAACATCGGATCAAAAGGCGCATACTGGAGGAAGCCGCCGTTGAGGATGATGGCACCACCGTTGCCGAGAGGTCCGGACATTCCGGGGTTTTCAGTGCCACCGAGGCTGACCGTGCCGCTATTGAGGATCGTCGCACCGGTGTAGGTATTCGCGCCCTTGAGCGTCTGGGTGCCCGTGCCGCTGATGGTCAGGCTGCCGGGGCCGCTCAGGATACCGGCATAAGTGGCGTTGTTGTTGCCCACTGTGAGGGCCAGGGCATTGCCCGCGCTGTCCTCCAGGGCAAGATTTCCATTGCCAGCCAAGCCACCGAAGGTGAAGGCGTGCCCGCTCACGGAACTGTCGAACGTCAGGCTCCCGAACCCGCTCATGTTCATCGTGCTCTTCGCAAGCGCGTTTTGGCTGGCGAGGTTCAATATGCCCGAGTTGACCGTCGTGTTGCCACTGAAGGTGTTTTCGCCCGAGAGCGTCAGCGTGCCCATGCCATTCTTGGTCAGGGAACCGCCCGGGCTTGCCAGCGCCCCCGCCCATATGATCGATTGGTTATTGGTATCGACGTTATACTGCTGGTTTGCGGCTGTGCTGAAGCGTGCGGAGTAGTCGAACCGGTTCGCTGCCGAGTATTGCAAACGGCCCCCATTGAACACGATGGTGCCGCCATTGCCCATCGGCCCGGATGTTCCGAGGGTTTCATCGACGCCAAGGTTGAGGGCTCCGGCACTGAGGGTCGTCGCGCCGGTGTAGATGTTGGCCCCGGTCAGCGTTGTCGTTCCGCTGCCGATCTTCGTCAGGCCGCCGGACCCGCTCAGGACACCTGCTGAAGTCGTGCTTCCCGCGCTGCCGATGTTCAGAGTCACAGCGTTGCCTTCATTGTCGTTGAGCCCGACGGTGCCTCCGGCAAGCCCGATCACGTTGAACGCGTGGCCGCTGACCAAGCTGTCAAAAACCAGGGTGCCGCCATTCAGGGTCAGATTGGTGCTGGCAAGCGCGAGCTGGTTTGACAGGCGCAGCGTGCCGGAGTTCACCGTCGTTGCACCGGTGTAGGAGTTGCTGCCCGATAGAGTCAGCGTGCCGGTGCCATTCTTGGTCAAGGTGGTTGAGGAGCCAGTCAGCGAAGAAGCCCAAGTGACATTCTGGCCGTTGGTATCAACGTTGTATTTGTAATTAAAACCTGAGGCAAAGCGACCGGAGTAGTCATACTTGTTCTCTGCCGAGTATTGGAGCCAGCCACCGTTGAGGAAGATGGTGCCACCCGCACCCAGCGGCCCAGCGACACCCCCATATTCCGCCCCGCCGAGATTGATCGTGCCGCTATTGAGCGTCGTCGAGCCGGTGTAGATGCTAGGGCCGGCGAGGGTCAGCGTGCCGGTGCCATTCTTGGTCAAGCTACCGCCGCCGCTCAGGACGCCGGCGTAGGTGGTGCTGGCATTGTTGACACCGACCGTCAGTGCCACGGGAGTCGCGTTGTCCTTGAGCAATATATCGTATCCGACCCCGGAAGAGCTCGCCGCAAGCCCGCCCAAGGTGAAGGCATGCTTGGCCGTGTTATTGAAGGTCAGTTTGCCTCCATTCATCGTCACCGTGCTGTTTTGCAACGAATTCTGGTTGTATAGGGCCAGTGTGCCGCCGTTGATTGTCGTCGCACCGTTGAAGGTGTTTGCGACGGCCAGGGTCAACAGGCCAGCGCCATTCTTGGTCAAACTGCCGCCAGCGCTATTGAGTGCGGACTGCCACATGACAGACTGGCCGTTGGTATCCACATTATACTTCTGGTTCGCAGCGGTGCTGAAACGTGAGGAAACGTCGCTTAAATACGCAGAGGAATACTGGAGGAATCCGCCGTTGAGGATAACCGACCCGGAGCCCCCATTACCCAGCGGGTTTCCGCCGCCGAGACTGATTGTGCCACTGTTGAGGACTGTCTGGCCAGTATAGGTGTTTTGCCCGCTCAGCGTCAGCGTGCCGGTGCCATCCTTGACCAGGCTGCCTCCGCCGCTCAACACACCGGCGTAGGTGGTGTTGAAATCATTGCCGCCAACACTCAGTGTCAAGGCATTGCCGAGATCGTTCTGGAGCGCGATGTCGTAACCGGCACCCGAGAAACCCGCCGCAAGCCCGCCGAGCGTGAAGGCATTCCCGGCCACCGAGGGGTTGAATACCACTGCGCCGACGCCGGTCATTGTCAGAGTGCTCTTCTGGAGCGCATTTTGATGGGCCACATCCAATGTGCCGGAGTTAACGCTCGTCGCGCCACTGAAGGTATTAGCGCCCGCGAGCGTCAGCGTGCCCGTGCCATTTTGGAACAGCGCACCCGTGCCGCTGATCGGGCTGGTAACAACCACATCATCCGTCCGGTTAAAGGCGAGCACCGCGTTGTCTGTCACGCTCCCCATGCCCAACGAACCGGTCGTGCCACCGTTGCCGACCTGCAGGGTGCCCGAAGAGATAACCGTCGAGCCGGTGTAGGTATTTGAACCCGTGAGGATCAGCGTGCCCTCGCCATTCTTGGCCAGGGAACCGCCAGAGCTCGTCAGTGCCGAAGACCAGGTGGCGTTCTGCCCATTGGTATCGACATTGTATTGCTGGTTGTCGGCAGTGCTGAAGCGGCCCGAGTAGTCGAACTGGTTAGCAGCAGAGTATTGTAAAGCGCCACCGTTGAGGACGATGGATCCGCCATTTCCAAGCGGGCCGGAAGTTCCTGCGGTTTCGGCCACGCCGAGGTTGACAGCGCCGCTGTTAAGAATCGTCGAGCCGGTGTAGGTGTTTGAGGCCGTGAGGATCAGGGTGCCCGTGCCATTTTGCACCAACGAGCCCGTGCCAGTGATCCCCTGGTAGGATGCCATCACCGAATCCGAGCGGTTGAAAGCGAGCGTCGCGTTGTTCGTCACAGCCCACAAGCCGAGTGAGCCGGTCGTGCCGCCGTCACCCACTTGCAGAGTGCCTTCGGAGATCGTCGTGGAGAAGGTGCAGTAATCATTGAAGCCGGTGAGCTTCAGGGTGCCCGCACCTGTCTTGTTTAAGTAGCTGTAATCGCTGATCAGAGCCGAAGCCCAGGTGACATCCTGGCCGTTGGTATCCACGTTGAACTGCTGAGCGTCGGCGGTGCTGAAGCGGCCCGAGTAGTCGAACTGGTTGTCAGCAGAGTATTGCAGGTAACCGCCGCGGAAAACAATGGAACCGGGGTTATTGGCCGCGGATTTTCCCAGCGGCCCGGAGATTCCCTCGATTTCCGCCACTCCGAGGTTGACCGTGCCGCCATCGAGCGTCGTCACACCGGTGTAGGTGTTCGCGCCGGTGAATGTTTGCGTGTCCGTGATGGCAGAAGAGGAACGGAATCCGATCGTCAGGCTGCCGGGACCGCTCAGGCTGCCGGCATAAGTGGAATTCTTGTTGTCATTTCGAAGAGTCAGGGCCACGGCGTTGCCTGCGTTGTCCTGAAGCGCGATATCATGTCCTGCGCCCGAGGCAGTCGATGCAAGCCCGCCAAGCGTGAAGGCATGCCCGCCCACCGAACTGTCGAAGGCCAGGATGCCGCCGTTCATCGTCAGCGTACTGCTGGCAACGGCGTTTTGATCAGCCAGGTTTAATGTGCCTGCGTTGACCGTTGTCCCACCGGTGTGGTCGTTTGATCTGGTGAGAGTCAGCACGCCGGTGCCGGCCTTGGTCAGGCTGCCTATGCCGCTCAGGCAACCGATATAGGTGTTGTTGGCGTTATTGGCACCAACCGTCAAGGCCACAGCGTCGCCCGCACTGTTCTGCAGGAAGATGTTATCCCAGGCGTGGCTCGCCTGAAGCCCTCCGAGAGTGTAAGCGTGGCTGGCCACCGAGCTGTCGAAGACCAAGTTGCCGCTGGCTATGGTCAGCGTGCTCCTGGCAAGCGCATTTTCGCTGGCCAGATTCAGTGTGCCCCAAGCGGTTGTCGTTGTGCCATCGAAGGTGCTATTGCCGGAAAGTGTCAGCGTGCCGGAGCCCACCTTGATGAGGCTGCCATGGCCCGAGAGAGAGCCGGCGAATGTCGAGTCGCTGTTATTGTTGCCGATGCTCAGGGCGACGGCGTTGCCCGCATCGTCCTGAAGCGCAACATTGCCGCTGCCAATCAGCCCGCCGACCGTGAACGACTTCCCGCTGACGGATTGATCGAAAGCCAGGATGCCCTGGCCATCCGTGGTCACGGTGCTGCCGGCAAGCGCATTCTGATTCGCCAAGTTCAACGTGCCCGCATCGACGGTTGTCAAGCCGGTGAAGGCGTTGGAACCTCCAAGCGTCAGCGTTCCGGTGCCGATCTTTGTCAGGCTGCCGTCGTCGATCAGAGAACCGGCAAAGGTGGTATCGGCGTTGTTGTTGCCGACCATCAGCGTCACGGCATTCCCCGCAGAGTCGCTGAGTTGCACCGAACCGGAGACTCCCGCCAGTCCCCCAAAGGTAAACGCATGCGCGCTGACCGAACTGTCGAAAACCAGGCTGCCGCTGTTCACATTCACCGTGCTGCTCTCAAGCGCGTTCTGATTGGCCAGCTTCAATACGCCCCCATTGATCGTCGTTGCTCCATCGTAGGTATTCCCCCCGGAGATCGTCAAAGTGCCGTCGCCAGCCTTGGTCAAAGAACCGCCCGCACTGTTCAACGCCGTGGCCCAGGTGACATCCTGGCCGTTGGTATCGACGTTATAGCGCTGGTTGTCGGCAGTGCTGAAACGTCCGGAGTAGTCGTTCGAGTTCATCCACGAATGCTGCAGGTAGCCACCGTTGAGGACGATGGAGCCAACGGCTGTCGCTGTGCCCAGCGGGCCGGATACTCCCGCGTTTTCCGCCACGCCGAGGTTGAGCGCCCCGCCGCTGAGCGTGGTCGTGCCGGTGTAGGTGTTTGCTCCGGTGAGCGTCAGCGTGCCATCACCCATCTTGTTCAAGCTTCCGGAGCCGCTCAGGACGCCGGTATAGGTGGTGTCGGCATTGTTGTTGCCGACGCTCAACGCCACGGCATTGCCCGCGTTGTCCTGAAGAGCCAGCGACGCATTGACAAGGTATGGTGAGCCCCCGAGTCCGCCGAAGGTGAAGGCATGTCCGCTGACCGAACTGTCGAAAACCAAATTGAAGGAATATTGGCCCCCGCTCATCGTCATCGTGCTGTTCTGAACCGCGTTCTGACTGCCCAAAACAAGGGTGCCGGCCTGGACGCTTGTGAGACCGCTGTATGTGTTGCTTCCGGAGAGCACCAAGGTGTTACTGCCAAGTTTGGTGAGCCCGATCGCCCCGCCGCCGAGGCCGGTCGAGTCGCCGATGCTGGCCCCGAAGGTGAAGGTGCCGCCTGACGCGTTGGCTGTATCGAAGGCGACGGAGGATCCGGCTTTCAGGCCGTTGTTGTTTACCGTGGAAAGGCCGGCCAGCAAGGCACTGACGCTCCCGGAGGTGAACTCGTTGGTTCCACCCACGTTGAAGGCCACGGTTGCGCCGCTGGCAACGCTGAGGTTTTCAGCCGTCCAGTTGGAGGTCACTCCACCGTAGATCGCATTGGAGTTGGCAAATTGCAGGGTGCCAGCATTGACCGTGGTCGGCCCGGTGTAGGTGTTGGTGCCGGTGAGTGTCAACTTGCCATCACCCAGCTTGTTCAAGCTGCCGCCGGCGCTTAAGGCGCCATGAAATGTGGTGTTTTCGCCATTGCCGCCGACCGTCAGGGCCACGGCGTTGCCCGCGTTGTCCTGAAGGGCCAGCGCATTGAGAGGGGAGCCTGCCAGCCCGCCGAAGGTGAAGGCATGCCCGCTGACCGAACTGTCGAAGACCACACTGCCAAGGGCACCGTTTGTGGAACCCAAGTTCACCGTGCTGTTCTGAACTGCGTTCTGATTGAGCAAAACCAGCGCGCCTGCGGTAACGCTTGTCGTGCCACTGTAGGTGTTGGCGGTGCTGAGCATCAGCGTGCCGTTTCCAGCTTTGGTCAAAGAACCGCCCGAACTCGTCAGCGCCGTGGCCCAGGTGACATCCTGACCGTTGGTATCCACGTTATACCGCTGGTTCGCGGCGGTGCTGAAGCGGCTGGAGTAGTCGAACTTGTTCGCGGACGAGTGCTGGAGGAAACCGCCGTTGAGGATGGTGGATCCGACGGCTGTCGCTGTGCCCAGCGGACCGGCCACTCCTGGGGTTTCCGCTGATCCGAGGTTGACCGTGCCGCTATTGAGGATCGTCGAGCCGGTGTAGGTATTCGCGCCGGTGAGAGTCTGGGTGCCCGTGCCGTCTATGGTCAGGCTGCCCGCCCCGCTCAGGATACCGGTATAAGTGGCGTTGTTGTTGCCCACTGTGAGGGCCAGGACATTGCCCCCGCTGTCCTCCAGGGCAAGATTTCCATTGCCAGCCAAGCCGCCGAAGGTGAAGGCGTGCCCGCTCACGGAAGTGTCGAACGTCAGGCTCCCGAACCCGCTCATGTTCATCGTGCTCTTTGCAAGTGCGTTCTGATTGGCGAGGTTCAATATGCCGGAGTTGACCGTCGTGGTGCCACTGAAGGTATTATCGCCCGAGAGCGTCAGCGTGCCTGTGCCATTTTGGACCAACGCGCCCGTGCCGCCGATCTCGTTTGAAACCACCACATCATCCGTCCGGTTGAAAGCGATCTGGCCGTAGATCTGGCCGTAGACTGACACCTTCCCCAAGCCCAATGAACCGGTCGTGCCTCCGTTGCCAACCTGGAGGATGCCATCAATGATCATCGTCTCACCGGTGTAGGTGTTTGAATTCGTGAGCGTCAGCCTGCCTCCGCTCTTGATGAGGCTGCCATTACCGCTCAAGACGCCGGCATACGTGGTGCTATAGGTATCGCCACCAACGTTCAACGCCACGGCATTGCCGGCGTTGTCACGCAGGGCAATATCATAACCCGTGCCTGAGAATGCAGACGCTAGCGCGCCGATGGTGAAGGAGTGGCTGCTCACGGCACTGTCAAAGCTCAGGTTGCCACCGTTCATGGTCAGCGTGCTACTATAAAGCGCGTATTGATTGGCCAGGTTCAATGTGCCGGAGTTGATCACCGTCGCGCCGGCATAGTAGTTCTCCCTGGCAAGCGTCGTCGTTCCATTGCCGATCTTCGTCAGACCGCCGAGACCGCCGAGGTTACAGGCTACCGTCGTGCTTCCCTCGCTACCAATGTTCAGGGTCACGGGGTTGCGTTCCTCGTCGTTGAGCGTGACGATGCTGCCGGCAAGTCCGGCCACGTTGAACGTGTGCCCGCTGACCAGTCTGTCAAAAACCAGCGCCCCGCCATTCAGGTTCAGACTGGTGCCGGCCAGCGCGAACTGGTTCGCCAGGCGCAGCGTGCCGGAGTTGACCGTGGTTGATCCGCTGTAGGAGTTGCTGCCGGCGAGGGTCAGGGTGCCGGTGCCGGTTTTCACCAGGCTGCCGATGCCGCTCAGCCCCCCGGCGTAGGTGGTGGCACCATTATTTTTGCCGAGGATCATGGTGACGGCATTGCCCGCGTTGTCCTGAAGCGCAATGTCGGAACCACCTCCCGATGGACCCGTCGCAAGCCCGCCAAAGTTGAAGGAATGTCCGCTTACCGAACTATCGAAGAGCAGGCTGCCGCCGTTCAGAGTCACCGTGCTCTTCGCAACAGCGTTCTGGTTGGCGAGGTTCAACATGCCCGCGTTGAGGGTCGCGCCGCCATCAAAAGTATTGCTGGCAGAGAGCGTCAGCACCCCATTGCCGTTCTTGGTCAGGGAACCGCCTGAGCTGTTCAACGCGGTGGCCCAGATCACATTCTGGCCGTTGGTATCCACGTTATACTTTTGGTTCACGTCGGTGCTGAAGCGAGCGGAGTAGTCGAACTTGTTCGCCGCCGAGTATTGCAGGTAACCGCCGTTGAGGACGATGGAGCCAGGGTTGGTGGATTTGCCCAGCGGCCCGGAGATGCCCGCGTTTTCTGCCACGCCGAGGTTGACCGCGCCCCCGTTGAGCGTCGTCACCCCGGTGTAGGTGTTTGCACCGGCAAGTGTCAGAATGCCTTCGCCGATCTTGGTCAGGCTTCCGCCCGCGCTGGTCAACGAAGCAGCCCATGTGACATTCTGCCCGTTGGTATCGACGTGATATTTCTGGTCAGCAGCGGTGCTGAAGCGGCCCGAGTAGTCGTGCTGGTTCGCAGCCGAGTATTGCAAACGGCCTCCATTGAGGCCGATGGATCCGCCATTGCCCAGCGGGCCAGAAGTTCCCGCGATTTCAGCAACCCCGATGTTGAGCACGCCCCCATTGAGGGTCGTCACTCCGGTGTAGGTGTTCGCGCCGGCAAGCGCCATTGTGCCGTTGCCGGTTTTGGTCAGGCTGCCGCTGCCGCTGAGGACACCGGCGTAGGTGGTGCTGGCGTTGTTGCCGCCCACGGTAAGATCCACACTCCCGCCCGCATTGGTTTGAAGCGCAAGATCGGAAGTCCCGGCAAGCCCATGGAAGGTCACGGAGTTTGTGCTCATCGAGCTGTCAAAGAGCAAGCTCCCGCCGTTCAGAGTCACCATCGCGCTATTTTGGAGTGCGAGCTCATTTGCCATGCGCAATGTGCCGGCGTCGAGATTCGTCGCGCCCTCGAAGGTGTTTGCGCCGGAGAGCGTCAGGGTTCCGACCCCGACCTTGGTCAAGCCGCCGGAGCCGCTCAAAACACCGGTATAAGTGGTGTCGGCATCGTTGCTCCCGATGATCAGATTCACCGCACCGATCGACTGAAGGAGATGATAGTCGATCATGTTGGTGCTTTCGAGCAAAAGATTGGACGTGCCCGCAAGTCCGCCGAACGTGAAGTCGCATTCGCCGTGAAAAGGGGTTTGTGCATCCCAGTAATAGACCCGATTTCCGCCCGCCTTGCCGTCGAAGATCACGGTTCCACCGTTCATCGTGACCGTGCTGGACTGAAGCGCGTAGTCATTGCCCAGCCACAGGGTGCCGGAGTTGACCATGGTCGCGCCGGTGTGCATATTTGAGCCGGAGAGCGTCAGCGTGCCGGTGCCGGTCTTGATCAGGCTGCCTGCGCCGCTCAGGACGCCGGCATAGGTGCTGTCGGCATTGTTGCCTCCAACGCTCAGAGCCACAGGATTGTTCTTCTCGTTCATGAGCCGCAGCGGCCCCCCCCCTGCAAGCCCAGAGACGGTGAAGGCATTTTCAGCAACCGAACTGTCGAAGGCCAGGGTGCCGCCATTGATGTTCACCGTGTGGAATTGAAGCGCGTTCTGGTTGGCCAGGTTCAACGTGCCCATGTTGACGCTTGTCCAGCCTGTGAGGGTATTCGCACCGCTGAGCGTCTGAGTGCCAAAACCGACTTTGCCCAGGGAGGAGATGTGAAGATCGCCGCCATAGGAGGCATCAGCATTGTTGTTTCCGACGGTAAGAGACCCCTCAAGGGCATTCCAGCCGGAGGATTGCCCCGAAAGCCCGCCCAGAATAGCATAATGAGTAAAAAGGCGGCCGCCATTCATTACCACCGTGCTGTTCTGAAGCGCATAGGGATTGTCTATGGCCAATTCGCCGGCATTGATGGTTGTCGGGCCGTCAAAGGTGTTTGCGCCCGTGAGCGTCAGCGTGCCTGTGCCATTCTTGGTCATGTTGCCACCCACGCTCGTCAGCGCCGTGGCCCAAGTGATATTCTCGCCGTTGGTATCCACGTTGTATTGCTGGCCGGCGGCTGTGCTGAAGCGGGAGGACAAGTCAGGGAAGGTAGATAGAAACCAATTATCGGCGGAAGCAAAACTCAGAAAGCCGCCATTGAGAACGATGGTTCCGCCGTTGCCCAGCGGCGTGGCCACATCCTCCTTGATAAGCACTCTGCCATCCTTGAGGGTCGTCACGCCGGTATAAGTGCTGTTGGCGGTGAGCGTCAGCGAGCCGGTGCCGGACTTGGTCAAGCCACCGCTTCCGCTCAGGACACCCGAGTAGGTGGTGTCGGCATTGTTCCCGCCGACATCCATGGTCACGGAGTTGCTCGCAGTGTCCTGGAGCGCAATACCGCCACTGCCAGTGAGCCCGCCAATGGTGAACTCAGGCACGGAGCTGTCGAAGCTCAAGCTGCCGCCGTTCATGGCCAGCGTGCTGTTCTTAAGCGCGTGCTGATGGGCAAGTTTCAAGGTCCCGCTATCGAGATCTGTCGGGCCAGTAAAGGTGTTCGAACCCTTGAGTGTCAGCGTGCCCTCGCCGCCCTTGTCCATGGATCCTCCCTCGCTGCTCAAATTCGCGGCCCAAGTCACATTCTGGCCATTGGTATTCACGTTATACCGCTGGTTGGCATCCTTGCTGAAGCGGCCGGAGTAGTCGAACTGGTTGCCATACTGAACCCCATTCATTTCGACATCGGGCGTGTATCGCAGGTAACCGCCGTTGAGGACGATGGATTCGCGATTTGCCAACGATTTGCCCATGGGCCCGGAGACCCCGACAATTTCCTGCGCGCCGAGAACGAGAGTGCCACCATTGAGGGTCGTCACGCCGGTGTAGGTGCTGGCACCATAGAGTCCAAGAGTGCCCTTAAAGAGTGACACACCGACCGCTCCGCCTACATTGTTATTGTCTTTGCTGGAGTCGCAAATTACGGAAAAGATGTCGGTGGGGCTTTGTACGAAAAAGCCGATGGCCGACCCATCTCTCAGGCCGGGGGGGGTTACGGTTCTATTCCCTTTGCCGTCGTCGGAGATGTTTTCCGACGTAAGGTTGTTCACCAGAGTGGTAATATCACTGCCTGTGAACAAGCCTCCGCCCATGGCGAAAGCAATGGTAGCCCCGCTGTTCACGGTGATATAGTCCCGCGTCCAAAACTCGGTCTTCCCGGCATAGAGTGCCCCGCGATTGGCGTATGCCAACACGCCCCCAATTACGTCCGTGTTGCCATTGAATGTATTGTCTGCGCCACCGAGCGTCAGCGTTCCGGCGCCTGCCTTGGCCACCGAGCCTCCCGAACTTTTCAGATTCGCGCCCCATGAGACATTCTGGCCGTTGGTATCAACGTAATACTTCTGATTATCGGCGGTGCTGGTCCGGTAGGAGTAGTCGTGCTGGTTCACCGCCGAGTATTGCAGCCAGCCGCCGTTCATCTCGATTTTTGCTTCGTCTCCTCCTGCGCCCAGCGGGCCACTGCTGGTACCGCTCTGGGCTATACCGAGGTTGATCGTGCCCGCGTTGAGTGTCGTCTTGCCGGCGTAGTTGTTGGCACCAGTGAGGGTCAGCGTGCCGTTGCCGGTCTTGGTGATTCCGCCCAAGCCGCTCAGAACGCCCGCATAGGTGGTATGTTCATTGTTGTAACCGAGATACAGGAACACTGCACTGAGCGGATCGTTGCCATTTCTGGTGGCGAGCACAACGGGGGCATTGCCCGCCAGGCCACCGATGTGGTAGGTGTCGTCACCATACCAAATCCTAAAAGACATGGTCCCGCCTTTCATCTCTACCGAGCTGTTTCGAAGCGTGTTATTCCATATGCTCAGCGTGCCGGCATTAACGGTCACATGGCCGGTGTAATTGTTTCCAGACATACTCAACGTACCTTCGTTGAGGATCGTCGGGCCGGTGTATCTTGCGTCGCTAACCAACAGTGAGCCGGCCCCGTTCTTCGTCAAAGAGCCGCCCACACTGGTCAGCGTGGAGCCCCACTTCACACTCCGCCCGTTGGTATCGACCAAATACTGCTGATTATCGGCGTTACTGAAGCGGCGTGAATAATCCCAGGGATTGACAGACGAATTAGACGAATACTGCAGGCCGCCGCCGTTGAAGAAGATGGTGCTCGGGTTGGCTTCGGTATAGTAGCCCAGCGGCCCGAACCAAAGATGAGGCATACCATATTCGTCCTCCCCCCCACCACTTTCGGCTATACCGGGGTTGACCCACCCCCCGTTGAGGGTCACCGTGCCGGTGTATTTATTCAGGGCCGTGAGCGTCAGAGTGCCGTTACCGTTTTTGGTCAGGCTGCCGCCCGCGCTCGACAGCTCCGTGGCCCAGGTGACGTTTTGGCCGTTGGTGTCGATGTTATACTGCTGGTTTGCGGCGGTGCTGAAGCGGCCGGAGTAGTCAAACTTGTTTACTGCCGAGTGCTGGAGGAAACCACCATTGAGGTTAATGGAGCCGACGGCAGTCGCTCTGCCGAGCGGTCCCGACACGCCCGGGTTCTCGGCTACGCCGAGGTTGACCGCGCCCGCAGTGAGGGTCGTGCCGCCGGAGTAGGTATTGTTGCCGGAGAGCTTCAGCGTGCCGGTGCCGATCTTGTTCAGGCTGCCGGTGCCGCGGAGAATGGCACCATAAGTGGTGTCTTCGTTGTTCTTGCCGACGCTCAGAGCCACGGGGTTGGCGGCATTGTCCTGAAGCGCAAGATCACCACTGCCAGTAAGCCCGCCAATCGTGAACGCATGTCCGCCGACCGAGCTGTCGAAGACCAGGCTGCCGCCGTTCATGATCAACGTGCTGTTCTGAATCGCGTTCTGATTCGAGAGCTTCAACGTGCCAGCGGTGAGATCCGTCCAGCCGGAGTAGGTATTCGCGCCGGAAAGCACCTGCGTATAGGAGCCGGCCTTCAGCAACGCGACTTGGTTGTTGCCGCCCTGCCCGCCAATGACACCCGAGAACGTGCTGGTGCCGGCCAGGTTCATATTATTGTAGCCAAGAGAAAGCGTGCTGGGGATGCCGTTTGTGCCGCTATTGATGACGGTGCCGCTGCCGGTGAGATCGCGGAGATAGACACTTAAGTTCTGATCGAGCCCATTGAGGTTCAACGTCTCGCCGCCCCGGATGTCGAACACGGCGCCACTGGCGATATTCATGGAATTACCACGCTGCCAGGTTGTGCTGGCTCCGTTGACGAGAGTGCCTCCCTGGAGGTCAATCAATCCACCTCCATCGCCGTTCATGTCGACATTCACCCGATTGCCCAAGGCGAGGACATCCGAGCTGCCGCCATTGATCTGCCATGTGCCGACACCCGAAATGGTGACGTCGTGGCTGCCGGTGCGGCTGCCGCTCAGCGTCGCTGCTGAGTCGATGCCACCGAGCCCCGTGACGTCGGTCTTGAAGACGGCTCCCGCAGCGATGACGGTGCTCGATGCGTAGGTTTCGAACGTGTCGGGGTTTCCCTGGAGAGCCAGGGTGCCGGCATTGATCGCGATATCCTTGGTGCTGGTGTTTGTGCCGGTGAGAGTCAGCAGGCCCCCGTTGACAGTTGTCGTGCCGGTATAGGTGTTGTTGCCGGCGAGGGTCATCGAGCCAACTCCGGTCTTGACCAGGCTGCCGTTGCCGCTCAGGACGCCGGCATAGATGCTGCTGGTATCATTGTTTCCGACCGTGATGGTGACGGCATTGTTTGCCGTATCCCGAAGCGCAATATCGAAACCCACGCCCGAAGACGTTGATGCGAGCAAACCGAAATTGAAGGCATGCCCGGCCACCGAGCTGTCAAACGACAATCTGCCGCCGTCCATGGTCAGGATGCTGTTCAGAACCGCGTTCTGGTCGGCCAGGTTCAATGTGCCGCCGTTGATCGTGGTCGCCCCATTGAAAGTGTTTGCCCCAGCGAGCGTGAGCGTGCCGTTGCCAATCTTGCTCAACGAGCCGCCCGCGCTCGTCAGGGCCGTGGCCCAGGTGACATCCCGTCCGTTGGTGTCCACGTTATACTGCTGGTTCGCGGCGGTGCTGAAGCGGTTGGAGTAGTCGTTCTGGTTCACCGCAGAGTGTTGCAGGTAGCCGCCGTTGAGAATGATCGAGCCCGCAGCGTTGGATTTGCCCAAAGGTCCGGAGGTGCCCGCGTTTTCCGCGATGCCGAGGTTGACCTTGCCCGCGTTGAGGGTCGTCACGCCGGTGTAGGTGTTCGCGGCGGCAAGCGTGAGCGTGCCATCACCGTCCTTGGTCAGCGAACCGCCCGCACTTGTCAGCGCCGTGGCCCATGTGACATTCCGGCCGTTGGTGTCCACATTATACTGCTGGCTTGCGGCGTTACTGAAGCGGCCCGAGTAGTCGCTCGCGTTCGCAGCCGAGTGTTGCAGGAAGCCGCCATTGAAGACGATGGAGCCGCCGTTGCCGAGCGGCCCGGAGGTGCCCGCGTTTTCCGCGATGCCGAGGTTGACCTTGCCCGCGTTGAGAGTCGTCCCGCCGGTGTAGGTGTTCGCGCCGGCAAGCGTCAGCGTGCCGGTGCCGACCTTGGTCAGGCTGCCGCCGCCGCTCAGGATGCCGGAATAAGTCGTGTCGGCAGTGTTGCCGCCGACAGTCAAGGCGACGAGGTTGGTGGCATTGTCCTGGAGGGCAACATCGGAAGTTCCCGCAAGCCCGCCCAGGTTGAACGCATGTCCGCTCACGGAACTGTCGAAGCCCAGGCTGCCGCCATTCATCGTCAGCGTGCTGTTCTGAACCGCGTTCTGATTTGCGAGGTTCAAAGTGCCGGAGTTGAGCGAGGTCGCGCCGGTGAAGGTGTTGCTTGCGGTGAGAGTCAGCGTGCCTGCGCCGATCTTGCTCAGCGAGCCGCCCGCACTTGTCAGCGCCGTGGCCCACTTGACATCCCGTCCGTTGGTATCCACATTATACTGCTGGTTCGCAGCGGTGCTGAAGCGGTTCGAGTAGTCGTTCGCGTTCGCGGCCGAGTGTTGCAGGTATCCGCCGTTGAGGAGGATCGAGCCCGCATTGTTGGATTTGCCCAGCGGTCCGGAGGTGCCCGCGTTTTCCGCGACGCCGAGGTTGACGGTGCCGCCGTTGAGGGTCGTCAGCCCGGAGTAGGTATTCGGGCCGGTCAGCGTGAGCGTGCCGGTGCCGAGTTTTGTCAGCCCCAACGTGCCGCCACCGGTGCCGGTGGAATCGGTGATCGTATCCGCGATGGTGAAGTTGCCCGAGGCGTTGGTGGTGTCGAAGCCGATGGTCGAACCGGCCTTCAGGCCTGCGTTGCTTCCCTTGATGAGATTAACCAAGAGGGTGGTGACGTTGGCGGTAGTGAACTCGTTGGTCCCGCCCACATTGAACGCCATGGTTGCGCCGTTGTTGACCGCGATTTTTACAGGAGTCCAGCTTGAGTCGGCTCCATTATACAGCGAGGCCCGTCGGGCGAACTGCAGCATCCCCTCGTTGATCGTGGTCGTGCCGGTATAGGTGTTGTTGCCGGAGAGCTTCAATGTTCCGGAACCGGTCTTGGTCAGGCTGCCGCTGCCGGTCAGGGCCGCTGTGTAAGACGTGGTGTCGTCGTTGTCGCCAACGGTCAGGGCCACCGCGTTGAGCCCGCTGTCGCGGAGGTCAATATCGTATCCCCCGGCAAGCCCGCCGAAGGTGAAGGCACGCGAGACCACCGAGCTGCTGAAGATCAGATTGCCGCCGTTCTTGTTGATCGTGCTTTTCTGTGCAGCGCTTTCGCTGGCAAGGTTCAGCGCACCGCTGGCGTTGACCATGGTCGTGCCGCTTCCCAGCGTTCCAGAATTCGCAACAACCGTGATGGTTTTCCCCGATGCACCGCCAATGACGGTGCCGCCCGAGTAGCTGTTCCCGGCATTGGTCAGGGTGAATGAGGCTGACTGCGACGAATTGGCATTCACGAAACTCAATGCTCCTTCACCGCTGATGAGGCTCGCGAGAGTGATGCTGTTGCCGTTTGCATCCAGGGTGCCGCCGTTGGTGCCCAGCGGGTTGAAAAGCCCGGAGACGTCCTCGGCGTTGCCTGTCGCCCACTGCAAACCACCGCCGTCGAGCGTGATGTTGTGCGAGTTGAAGACCGAGTTGTTCGAGAAGCTGATGAAACCCCCGGTGATCTGCGTCTCGCTCTGAGTGGTCTTTTTGTCCAGCACCCATGTGCCGCTGCCTTGTTTGACCAACTTCCCCGCAAACTGCGTCGAGCCGGTCACCACGTTGGAATAGTTGTTGGCCACCAGGTTGTCGCCATCGAGGACGAGCGACGAATTGGTGTTCGTCCCGATGGTGAGATTGCCGGTGATTCTCGATCCGGCGAAAAGCTGCACCTTGTTTGCAGACTGATCCAGCACGACATCGCCCGTGATGACACCCGTCGCCCTGTTCGTGATCTGCGTGCTGCCAGTGGCAAATATCGATCTCGCCAGAGCGGTGCCGCCCGTCGCCGAAGCGGTGATGCGCCCGCTGTTGTCGAGGGTGTTCACGCCCGATCCGCTCGACGCGAGGTAAACGCCGTAAGCCGTGGATTTGCTGCCACTGCCCTCCGAAGCCTTCGCCGTCGCTGTAATATTGCCGGTGTTGATGACAACATTGTTCCCGTCCCTGCCGCTTAAATTCATGCCGTAGGCTGTCGCGCTTGCGCTGCCGATGCTGCCCGCAGAGCCGCGTGCGCCTCCAGCAGCTCCAGCCGCTCCTCCGGTCGCATTGGAGGTCACGGAAATGGCTCCGCCATTGGTCGCGCTGTTCAGTCCGCTTCCGCCATTCGTCAGCAATACGCCATAGCCAACGGCCACTGCGTTCCCGCCATTGCCCCCGCTGCTGGCATAGAGATTGCCCGAAACACTTCCCGGACTTCCATCAGACCCGCTCCACCCCCCAATGCCCTTGGATCCAGGACTTCCGGAAGGGCCCACAGCTCCACCCGCTCCTCCAGCCCCACCGGTGGCCGTCGTCACCACGTTCAAGGTGTTGTTGATGGCGGCTACATTCGAGCCGCCGTCGCTATTTGCCAGCGACAATCCGTGGCCGGTTGCCGTGGCGTTGCCGCCGGTGCCACCAGTTCCGCCATTTCCCCCGCCTACGCCATTCCCGCCGTCGCCACCATCGCCAGCCGCGAGGCCGCCACCGCCGCTGCCGCCGCTGCCGCCGTTGCCGCCCTTGCCGCCCATTGCGCCAGCGCCACCGGCACCGCCCGAAGCGGTCGTGGTGACAGTCATGCTGGCAGAGGTTGCAGTATTCGAGCCGCCGCCGCTGTTGGTGAGTAAAATGCCGTGGCCGGTCGCGCTGGCATTTCCGCCCATGCCGCCGTAGCCGCCATTACCGCCGTAGCCGCCATTGCCGCCATCGCCGCCGTCGCCGCCGCCCAGGCCGCCACCGCCTTTTGCGCCATCACCACCAGGCCCGCCATCACCACCATTATACCCCCCGCCGCCGTCGCCGCCCACTGCGGTTGTGGTCAGCGACACATCGAAAGCACTGGCGCTGTTCAAACCGCCATCGGAGGCGGTCAAAGCCATGGCGTAACCGGAGGCGATCGCTGCTCCACCGAGGCCGCCGCTGCCGCCAAAAGCGCCCAGTCCGCCATCACTTCCCCTACCTCCATCTTGCCCGATAAATCCGCCGCCGCCCGCGCCGCCGCTGCCGGCTTCCCCGCCCGGGCCGCCGCTGCCGCCGGAACCGCCCTTGCCTCCGGTTGCAAGCGTGGTCAAAGAGATCGTGCCGTTCGAAGTGGCCGTGTTGGAACCAGCGCCGCTGTTCGTCAACTCAATGCCGTAGGTCGTCGCATCCGCGAGGCCGCCGACGCCGCCCGTTCCACCCGCGTCACCCGCGCCGCCGCCTTTGCCATCGGCACCACCGCCACCGATGAGTCCCCCGCTGCCCTTGCCGCCGATGCCGCCCGAACCGCCGCTGCCGCCGGAACCGCCTTGGCCACCGACGCCACCTTTGGCCGTCGTCGTCCCGGTGATGTGCCCGCTGTTGGTCGCCGTGTTCGCAGTCCCATTGCTGCTGGATAAAGAAATGCCGTAAGCCATGGCCTTGGCTGCACCACCGACGCCGCCGACGCCGCCCTGATCGCCCGCACCGCCCAGGCCCGCACCAGCGCCCGGACTGCCGAGGAGTGCGCCGCCGCCATTGCCGCCAGTGCCGCCGACGCCGCCGCTGCCGCCCTGGCCACCAACGCCGCCGGTGCCGCCGGTCGCCAGCGAGGAAAGCAAAATGGTTCCGCTATTGGTAAGGATGTTGACACCGCCAGTGGTGCCGGAATTCAGCAGGGAAACGCCGTAATTTTTGACATTGGCCGCACCGCCGAGTCCGCCGACGCCGCCCTTGTTTCCCGCGCCTCCCAGGCCGCCGCCGCCCGCCGAACCGCCTGCAAAAATACTGCTTCCGCCGCTGCCTCCAAGCCCGCCCGATCCGCCCGATCCACCCTGACCGCCCTCGCCGCCGGTGCCGCCCGTCGCATTGCCTGTCACGGAAATCAATCCGGCATTCGCCGCAACATTGCCCCCGATGCCGCTATTCACGAGCAGAAGCCCGCCCGCGTTCGCTTCGGCAGCGCCGCCGCCGCCGCCGGTTCCGCCCAGGTTGCCCGCGCCGCCGGCGCTTCCGACACCCGCATCGCCGCCCAGATAAAATCCAAATCCGCCGCCGCCGCCCTGGCCGCCGGCGCCGCCATTGCCGCCTTTGCCCGGAGTGCCCTTCCCGGTCGAGGCGACCCCGCCCTTGCTGCCGTTGCCGCCTTTGCCGTTGGCCACAACCGTGACCTCACCGTTGTTGGTTCCGGTGTTGAGGCCGCCTTTATTGGCCAAAAAGATCCCGAAGCTCGACGCCGTGGCGTTGCCGCCGATGCCGCCCGTGCCGCCCTTGCCGCCCGCGCCACCGAGACCACCCGCGCCGCCTGAGGCAAGACCGATATCGGGAATCGTGGTCGCGCTCGCGTCCACGCTGGGCAGGATTCCGCTCCCGCCCCTGCCGCCATTGCCGCCCGTGCCGCCCGTGCTTCCAGCGCCGCCGCTGGTGGCATCGCCGCCCGTCGCCGTCGCCGTCATCGAAACCCTGCCGGTCGCGGTATTGAGAAGAGTATTTTGCCCGTTGGTGGCATCGATGTTGACCAGCGAAATTCCGTAGCCAATCGCTTTTGCGACGCCCCCATAGGCTCCATGGCCGCCCGCGCTTCCGGTGCCGCCGGCGCCACCGGCGCCACCCGATCCCATGACCGTGCCGCTCCCGCCCACACCGCCATTGCCGCCGCTGCCGCCCGGTGCCGCATCTCCGGCAGTTCCCCCGTTGCCGCCCACCGCCGTCGCCGTCCCTGTGATGCGTCCGCTGTTGGTGGCCGAGTTCAATACGCCGCCGCCGCTGTTGACCAGGGCGATCCCGAAGCTCTGCGCCAGTGCGCCGCCGCCATCGCCGCCGTCGCCGCCAGCGCCGCCATTGCCGCCAGCTCCGCCCAAGCCACCCGTGCTTCCTTCAAGCGTCAGCGTGCTATCGGCTCCGTCAACGGTCATCGAGAACTGCGGGGCAAAACCGATGCCGCCGTTACCGCCATTGCCACCCGCGCCGCCGCCGCCGCCGGAATTGCCGATGCCGCCAAGTCCGCCAGTCGCCAGGGTGGTGATGGTGATGTTTCCGCTGTTGGTGACCGTGTTGCTGGCATTCAAGCCGGTATCCGCCAGGGTGATTCCATAGCCCATGACATTTGCGCTTCCGCCGAAGCCGCCGAAGCCGCCGATATTTCCATTGCCGCCGGCGGCGCCGAGGCCCCCGCTGCCAGTAAACAAGCCGTAGCCGCCCCGTCCGCCGTGGCCGCCGCTGCCTCCATTGCCGGCCTTGCCGCCATCACCGCCATCGCCGCCGGTGCCGGACACAAGCACGTCGATGATGCCGTTGTTGAAGGCGGTGTTCGTGCCGTTGTTGCTGGTCATCGTGAGACCGAAAGCATTCCCAATGGCAGCGCCGCCAAAGTTGCCCATGCCGCCGGCTCCGCCCATTCCGCCGCTGCCGCCGTCGCCGCCTGGGGCTCCCGATGCGCCGCCCGTTTTGGCTTCGCTATCGAAGTTGATGCTCCCGGCAATTCCATCGCCGCCATGTTCGCCATTGCCGCCGGTGCCGCCGCCCATCGCCTCGCCGCCGGTGCCGCCGGTTCCGGCGACCGCGTAGGTTTTGACGGTAACCGAGCCGTTATTGGTGGCGGTGTTTGCGCCCGAGGCGAGATTGAGCAAAGAAATTCCAAAGCTGGTGGCCGTGGCATCGCCGCCCAGGTTTCCGTATCCGCCCGCGCCGCCATCGCCGCCCGCACCGCCATTGCCGCCCGCACCGGTGATGATGCCGACGCTGCCCAAGCCGCCGTTGCCGCCCACGCCGCCTTTGCCGCCAATACCGGAACTGCCCGCATTGCCGCCTTTCGCGCGGGAAGTGACGAGGATATCCCCGGCGTTGTGAGCATCCATCGTGAGCAGGCTGCTGCCGGAGATCGTCATGCCGTTTGCAAGCGCGACCGCGTTGCCGCCTCTGCCGCCGGAGCCGCCGGTGTTGCCCGAGCCGCCGCCGCCGCCGTTGCCGCCTTTGTTTCCCGACGTGGAAAATGCAAACGCATCCTTCGAGCCGGACATGCTGAAGTTCCCACCCAGCAGCCCGAAGCCGGCGTTTCCACCGATGCCGCCCTTGCCGCCACCGCCGCCATTGCCGCCACCGCCGCCATTGCCCGCAGTGGCATTGGCCGTGACTTCGATCCGGTGGTTCAAAAGATTCGCGACCCAATTCGTGCCGTTTCCGGTATGCATCAATGAGACGCCGTAGCTGGACGCGCTGGCATCGCCGCCATCGCCGCCAAAGCCGCCGGTGTTGCCGCTGCCCCCGGCTGCGCCATTGCCGCCATCGCCGCCTACAAACCCGCTGGATCCCTTGCCGCCGCTGCCGCCTCTGCCGCCTTCCTTGGCATTGCCGCCGCTGCCGCCGGAATTTCCCGTCGCGATGCTGCTCACGATGACGTCGCCGCTGTTGGTGCCACGATTAAATCCGATGCCATCATTCGAGAGGAACATTCCGATGCCGGCCGCCGTCGCAGTGCCGCCCGCGCCGCCGTTGCCGCCAGCGCCACCCGCGCCGCCCGCGCCGCCGTCCCCGCCCGCGCTTCCCGACATGGTGAGGCTCCCGCTAATGCTTGCATCCGCAGAAGGCATCAGGCCGGCCTTGAATGTGGCCGACGCCTTCGCCGCGTCGCCAAGCCCACTGGCCGAACTGCTATGAACTGTGAGGTGGCTCTCCGAGTCATCTTCTTCATCGGCAGGCGCCGCCTCTTCCTCTTCCGTGGATAAGGAGAATGACGCATTCGCCTCGGCCATGACGCCGCAGAACAATGAGGCCGTCGCCTGAACTTCGATTCCTGCAACCACCGTTCCGGCCAACCCGATGCCGCCGTTGCCGCCGCTGCCACCGAAGCCGCCGCCACCGCCATCTCCGCCGTTGCCACCCAGCCCGGCCATCGCAGTGGTGAGAATATTCAGCGTCCCGCTGTTTTCGGCGATGTTGTCGCCTGCGCCGCTGTAGAACAGGGCGAGCCCGGTTCCCCGGGCGTTTGCAAATCCGCCGATGCCACCGTCGCCGCCGCTATTGCCGACGCCGCCCGCGCCACCGGTATTGCCAGCTCCGGCCAAAAGTCCATTGCCGCCGTTGCCGCCGCTCCCGCCTGCGCCGCCGTCCAGGGCCTTTCCACCGTTGCCGCCATTGTTGCCCGTTGCGGTCGTGGTGCCGGTAATGTTCCCGGTATTCGAGCCGGAGTTGATGCTTCCAGTGCCTTCGGTCGCGGACAAGACGACCCCGTAGCCATTCGAGATTGCCGCGCCGCCCTCACCGCCATCGCCGCCCATTCCGCCCGCGCCGCCGCCGCCGCCGACTCCGCCGGGGCTGCCGCTTGAACTCACACCGACCCGCGCACCGGCAGTCACGGTGAGAGTCGCGCCCAATGTGCCGGAAATTTCTGCTGAACCATGTGCCTGGGCGCTGCGCGCGTCTTTTCCCAAGCCAACTTTTGCATCGGCACCAGCTTCCACCTTGGCACCGGCTTCAGCGCGGACCTCCGCTTTTCCACCCAAGTTGGCGCTTGCCGTAAATGTTGTCGGACCTGCCAAGCCATTGCCGCCGTTGCCGCCATTGCCGCCCGCGCCGCCGGTGTTGCCGATCCCGCCGACGCCGCCCAATCCGCCGGTTGCGGTCGTGGCAAAGCTGAGTCTCCCGCTGTTGAGGACGATGTTCGATCCGGTCTCGCTGGCTGTCGCGATGATCCCATAACTGGTTGCAATGCCCCTGCCGCCCGTGCCGCCCGCGCCGCCAAGCGCAGCCGAGCCGCCCGAACCACCCGCGCTGCCCGAACCCGCAAAAAATCCGCTTCCGCCCATGCCGCCATTGCCGCCCACGCCGCCCGCGCCGCCATTGCCGCCCGCGCCGCCATTGCCGCCGTCAGCGGAAACCGCCAAATTCATCTGCCAGCTATTGGTTCCGTAGTTGGAACCGGTATTGGCGTTGGACAAAGTCATCCCGTAGCCCGTGGCAATGCCCTTGCCGCCTGCGCCGCCTGCACCGCCGATCCCGCCCCCGCCGCCATTGCCAGCAACGCCGCCGCTGGCCCCGGCGAAACTCACCGAACCTTCGCCCGCAAGATTGAGATCCACGCCCGCACCCGCGCTGGCTTTCGCGCCAGCCGATGCGCTCACCTCGGCGCTGCCGCCGGTACCCACGCCCGCCTGCGCGGCCGCTTTCGCGTCGGCGTTCGCCTCAGCAGAAGCATCCGCCGTGGCATTCATGGTGATGGTTCCCGACCCGCTCACCGTCACCTGTCCCGCAAACCCGTTGCCGCCTTTACCGCCGTCGCCGCCGCGTCCGCCATCGCCGCCGTATCCGCCGACACCGCCATCGCCGCTCCGTGCGACCGTTGTGACATTGATCGTCCCGCTGTTGAGCAAAGTGTTGTCTGCGCCGCTATTCGACGCGAAGAGGCCATGCGCGGTGGAAAGCGCCGAGCCGCCGGCACCGCCATCGCCGCCAACCGTGCTGCCGCCGCCTTCGCCGCCGCTGTTTCCCGAGCCGGTGAAAAGCCCCGAGCCGCCCTTGCCGCCGCGGCCTCCACTGCCGCCGCTGCCGCCGCTGCCACCTTTGCCGCCTGTGCCGCCGGTGGCTGTGCCGGTAACAGTGATCTCATCAGTGCTGGAGGCACTGTTCAGAGCCCCGGTATTTGTGAGGCGCAACCCGTAGCTGGTGGCGCTGCCGACAGCACCCGCGCTGCCATTCCCGCCTGCCCCACCGTAGCCGCCTCCGGCGCCGAGCCCGCCCTCTGCGCCGCCCGTGAAAGTCAGAGAACCGTTTCCAGAAATAATTCCTGTCGCGCCCGCTTCGACGGAGACGTTCGCGGTTGCCTCGACGTATGCCTCGCCGTTCACCTGGATTTCGCCGATGCTGCCGCCAGCGGATGTCGTGCCGTTTGCCCCCACAGAAACCGTGCTTGAGCCGCTCGCCTCGATACTTCCTCCTGTGTAACCGGTGGATTGCGAATTGCTGCCGGCAACCCCGGTGCCGCCTCTGCCGCCATCGCCGCCCGTGCCGCCGGGGCTCGCGTCGCCACCCGCGCCGCCATTGCCGCCCGTTGCCACCGTGTTGACCTGGATCTTCCCGTTATTGACCGCGGTGTTCACGCTGCCGTTGTTCGTCAAAGAAATCCCGACGCCCGTCGCCGTGCCACTGCCACCCTGGCCGCCTTGACCGCCCTGGTTGCCGACGCCGCCAGCCGTTCCGTCTCCGCCCGGATCGCTCGCGATGCCCGAAGCTCCCGCGGTGCCGCTCACGCCGGAATTGCTCGATCCGCTTGCGCCGCCCGCTCCGCCTGCGCCACCCGTCGCGTTGCTGCTCACGGTGATCAGGCCGTTTGCGTCGTTCGTCGCGCTAAGCGCAACTCCTATCCCGGAGAGTGAAATCGCGGAGCCGTTTGCGGTGCTATTGCCTCCCGCTCCGCCTGCCCCGCCCGCGCCGGTTCCATCCGTCGTGCCGTTGAGTCCAATCGCGCCAGCCGCGCCCGGAGCGCCGGAATTGTTCACGGTCAACGAAGCGTTTCCGCCGTTGAAAATATTCGCTACTCCCGCTGTCGAACCGAAGATGACTTGCGGCGTGGATTCCGTGGCGGCCACGCTGACATTCGAGTTCGAATTCCTCACCTGCAGGGAATTGCCGCTGCCGCTCAGGCTCAACCAATCGATTCTCCCGGTAAAACTGTTCGCGATATTGATCTCGAAGAGAGTGCCGCTGGCGCTCGTACTCCGAATCGCTTCCGCCGCCGAATTATACGCATCCGCAGTTCCCACGCTGAACGTCGTCTGCGCCTGCGCACCTGCGATCCAGAGAACGAAAACCACCATCGCCGCCAGCTTCGAAGCCGGCGCTCGATTTTTAAAAATTGCCGTGCAGAAAACCGAAACAGGATGGTTGGAGAGGTCTTTCATACGTGCGGATCTATTGTGATTTGGTGATGTTTTTCCGTCGTCCAACCGCAAAATGATCGCACGGGTGCTCCCCGGGGCCCGGGCTGCTTTCCGTCGGATCATTTTGTGGAAAAACGTCATTGAATCGCTGCATGCCCACTTTTTGGCATGCTTCTACCCATTGATTGGGATTAGGTGCGCTTATCAAGCGCCCCCCCCATTCCGTGTCTAGCTATATCGAGCTAAGAATTAGGAATTTGGGCACTATTCGTCGCCGCCTATGATCCAGGTCACTACTTTGCCCCCGGCTTGGCTTTGGAACGCCATTTCGCGATCAAAATATTTGAGAATTCTAACCTAACTTCCCCGGCGGAAGGCCTGAAGGGCCGATAAACACAGGGGGTCCGATATTTTTCGGGCTACAGCTGTGCGCCGGAGGGGAAGGCGGCCCACTTGGGAGGGGTGGCGAAGAGGGGCAGGAGCTTGAGTTTGGCGAGAAGGGAGTTGAGGTGTGCGGGCACTTTGGTGAGGCGCGCAAGCAATGGAGCGCCGGGGGTTCCGACTGAGATCTGGCCGAGGCGGATGGTCTGGAGTTCGCGCAGGATGCGGGTGACTTCGCCGGTTTCTCCGGAGGTTCGCCACTGGCTGGCGAGGCGGGCGCTGATCCAATAGGCCAGGA
>Ga0247843_1002545_pt1 | contig 32726 bp, 27 predicted proteins | sample LaCruzMarch2017__FD_192420 | JGI IMG/M metagenome (GOLD analysis project Ga0247843, IMG submission 192420) | Freshwater microbial communities from meromictic Lake La Cruz, Castile-La Mancha, Spain - LaCruzMarch2017_8m | ecosystem: Environmental > Aquatic > Freshwater > Lake | place: Spain... | reverse complement strand
CCCGCACGATTGATAAGCTTGTTCTCATGCAGCTCATCAGAATTCTTTTTTTGTCATGATAAAGTTTAAATTGGCCTTAAAATTAAGCCTTTTGAAGAAATATAGCTACCGAAGGTTTTGTTCAACATCCGTATATATGCAACTTAACTTCAAAAATAACAAAAAGTGGCGGTTACCTCTTGTTTCTCGACGGATAAACGCCGCTTGTTTAATCAATAGGAACCTTCAAGGTAAGATGATATGCTTTCGCCGAGATGGTTGATTCCATTTTCATATTCAACGCATTGATAAATACGAACTAACCCCCAATAGCTGCTTAGGGGGCTTTTGAATAGATAGTTAGGGGATTATTGGTTAAATTACAGGAATTTTACCAATCTTATTTCGAGCATGATACGTAATTTCGCTTCGCTCTCCCTGCTGTTGGGTCTGTCAATGGCTCAGGGAGCATTCTCACAAACTAAACTCATTGAAAAAGTAACGCGTAAAGGCAATGAATTGGTCATTCCGTACGAAAAGTATGCATTGGCCAATGGGCTAACCGTTATTGTCCACGAAGACCACTCTGACCCGGTTGTGCACGTGGATGTTACCTACCACGTTGGCTCGGCCCGCGAAGAAATCGGTAAATCCGGATTCGCCCACTTTTTTGAGCACATGATGTTTCAGGGCTCCGACCACGTTGCCGACGACGAGCACTTTAAAATCGTTACCGAATCAGGAGGTACGCTAAATGGCTCGACCAACCGCGACCGAACCAACTACTACGAAACTGTACCAAGCAATCAGCTGGAGCGCGCGCTTTGGCTCGAAGCTGACCGTATGGGTTTTTTGCTGGATGCCGTAACGCAGAAAAAGTTTGAAATACAACGGGCTACGGTCAAGAACGAACGGGGGCAAAACTACGACAACCGACCTTATGGACTGGCCAGCGAAACAACTGCCAAAAATCTGTATCCGTACGGCCACCCGTATTCGTGGCTGACCATCGGTTACCTTGAAGATTTGAATCGGGTGAATGTCAACGATCTAAAGAACTTTTTTTTACGTTGGTACGGTCCTAACAATGCCGTTTTGACGGTGGGTGGTGATGTAACTGCGGCACAGGTGGTGCAATTGGCCGAAAAATATTTTGGTACTATTCCAAAAGGCCCGGCCGTCACAAAAACAACCGTTCCTCCTGCGATATTGGATAAAAACCGGTATGTATCGTACGAGGATAACATTCGTTTTCCAATGCTCCGTTTTACGTACCCGACTGTTCCTCTATACCATTCGGATGAGACCGCGCTGGACGCGCTGGCCGATATTCTCGGAGGGGGCCGTAACTCGTTGATGTACAAAAATTTCGTTAAGTCAGAGAAAGCAACCCAGTCCAACGCGAGTCACCCGACGACCGAATTGGCAGGGGAATTTTCGTTGAATGTGCTGCCCTTTCCAACCACACGGCTCGATAGCGCGGAAATGCTTCTGCAACGTACCTTGGCTGAATTTGAATCGCGCGGCGTTACTGACGATGACCTTGCTCAATTTAAAGCCACTCGCGAAACAAACCTGATTGAAGGACTGTCGAGCGTATCGGGAAAAGTGTCACGATTGGCTGCCTATCAGACATTTGCACCGACCGCAAACTACCTGCCTCAGGAGTTAAAAGAGCTTCAAAAGTTGACAAAAGCAGATATAATGCGGGTGTATAATCAATACATCAAAGGCAAAAGCGCAGTCGTTCTGACTGTTTATCCAACGGGGAAAAAAGATATTGTAATTCACCCTGACAATTATACGGCATCGCCCGACGGTTACAAAGCCCCCAATTATGGCTATTATGGACTGACGTATAAAAAACCGACAGATTCGTTTGACCGCAGCAGAAAACCGGCTTCTGGCACCAACCCGGCTACTAAAGTGCCCCCTTTCTGGACCGATAAACTGCCGAACGGCATCAAAATGATTGGTGTTCGCAATGACGAAATTCCAACCGTAACGCTGCTGTTGTCCATTAAAGGCGGTCATTTGTTGTCAGCTACGGATATGTCAAAATCAGGTATTGCGCAGCTGACGGCTTCCATGATGAACGAAGCCACTCAAAATTTTACGTCGGAAGAAATCAATAACCGATTGGAAAAATTGGGAAGCAGCATCTCCATCGGTGCTTCCACGAGCGAAATCAGCATTTCGGTGGAGTCACTGACTAAGAATCTGGATGCTACCCTTGCGCTGCTTGAAGAAAAATTGTTCAGACCTAAATTTGCGCCTCAAGACTTTGCCCGCCTGAAAAAACAGTTGTTGGAAAATATCCAAAATCAAAGTACTCAACCGGTTGTCATTGCCAATAAAGCCTACAACCGACTGTTGTTTGGCGAAGACGATATCCGGGCGATTCCCGTGAGCGGCACTTCAAAAACCGTAGAAAGCATTACATTAGACGATATCAAAGCTTTTTACGAGAAAAACCTGTCGCCTTCCATGGCCAATTTGGTGATTGTGGGCGATGTTGAGCAGGCCGATATTACGCCTAAACTTGGTTTCCTGAGTAAATGGGCCGTAAAACCTGTCACGATTCCAACGCTGACTGCGGCTAAATCCATTGACAAAACACGTATTTATCTGATTGATAAAGGAAAAGCGGCTCAGTCGGAAATTCGTATTGGGTACGTAACGGATATGCCTTACGACGCTACTGGCGATTATTACCGCACCGGCTTGGCCAATTACATTTTAGGCGGCGCATTCAGCAGTCGGATTAACCTCAACCTGCGCGAAGACAAAGGTTTCACCTACGGAGCCCGTTCTTCTTTTACCGGCAGTCGTTTACCCGCCGTTTTCACGGCTCAGGCAGGAGTAAAAGCTGCCGCTACGGATAGCTCGGTGGTTGAGTTCATCAAAGAAATTACCAACTACGGCAAAGATGGAATTACCGACGAAGAACTGGCTTTTACCAAAAATTCGATTGGGCAACGGGATGCGTTACGCTACGAAACTTCCCTTCAAAAAGCGATTTTTCTGAGCCAAATCATTGACTATGACTTGCCTCGCAACTTTGTGGAGCAACAGAGCGATATTTTGAAGAAAATTACGAAAGAAGATATTAAGTCGATTGCCCGCAAGCGCTTACCGGTCAACAAAATGGTGATAACCGTGGTGGGTGATAAAAATTTGATCAAGCCGGGCTTATCACGTTTAGGCTACGAAGTCATCGAACTGGACAAGGAAGGAAAGCTGCTTACTGCCGGTGACGCTTCTACCGCGCCTCATGCCAAAGCAGGTTCGTTGTCGGGTGGACAGCCGAAGAATTAAACATTGGAAACAACGTCGGCGAGGTTTAGAACGGGGGCACGGTACGCCGTAGCGGCCCAGCCCTCGCCGACGTTTGCGCTCGTCAAATCTTCATACTCAATGCAATACGTTTCCGTGCCAAGTCTACTTCCACTACTTTGACCGTAACATGTTGTTGTAATTTCACCACTTCGTTAGGGTCTTTGATGAAGCGATTAGCCATTTGGGAAACGTGAACCAGCCCATCCTGTTTTACGCCAATATCCACAAAAGCGCCAAATGCCGTTATGTTGGTCACAATGCCCGGCAAAATCATACCTTCGTGCAAATCTTCGGGTTTGCGGATACGGCTGTCGAACTCAAAAGCCGTAATGCGCTCGCGTGGGTCACGGGAAGGTTTTTCCAGTTCTTTCAAAATATCCTGTAACGTCAATAAACCCGTGGTTTCGCTTACGTATTTCTGCGGCGTAATTTGGCGACGCAGTTCCGGTTTCTTCATCAATTCAGCCACATTCGTGTTCAAATCCTTTGCCATTTTTTCTACGACGGGATAACTTTCTGGGTGAACAGCGCTGTTGTCCAACGGATTAGGCGCATTTTCGATGCGTAAAAACCCTGCTGCCTGTTCAAACGCTTTTCCACCCAAACGCGGGACTTTCATCAATTGCTGACGCGATTTGAAATCGCCGTTTTGAGCACGGTATTCCACAATATTCTTGGCCAGAGAAGGCCCTAAACCCGACACGTATTGCAACAGGTGCTTACTGGCGGTATTGATATTGACCCCAACGGAGTTTACGCAACTCTCTACCACCGTGTCCAACGCTGTTTTTAGCATGGTTTGGTTAATGTCGTGCTGATATTGACCTACGCCAATGGATTTTGGGTCAATTTTAACCAATTCGGCCAAAGGGTCCATCAATCGGCGACCGATAGAAACTGCCCCGCGAACAGTTACGTCTTTGTCAGGAAACTCCTCGCGAGCTACATCGGAAGCGGAGTAGATGGAAGCCCCTTGCTCGGACACCATAAACATCTCTATGGCTGTCGAAGAACTCCCTTCGGGTTTTATCTTCTTAATGAAATCTTCCGTTTCGCGGCCGGCAGTACCGTTTCCGATGGCAATGGCTTCAATACGGTGTTTCTGAACTAAATTCTTGATGGACGCTTCGGCGTCGATGGATTTGTCAAAAGGATAAATGACCGTATCGGCCAAGAGATTTCCCTGAGAATCCAAACAGACTACCTTGCAACCTGTACGGAAGCCGGGGTCGATGGCCAATACGCGCTTTTGCCCAAGGGGAGAAGCCAAAAGCAACTGCCGCAGGTTTTCGGTAAACACTTGAATAGCGTAACGGTCCGCTTTTTCCTTGGAAATGTTTGAAAATTCGTTTTCGATGCTGGGCTTCAACAAACGCTTGTAGGCATCGGAAACCGTTTGCTCCAATTGTTCTTTGCAGGCAGGTAATCCTTTGATAAACACACGGTCCAGAAACTCAACAGCCATATCTTCATCAGGTGAAATGTCAATACTCAAAAAACCTTCTTCTTCGCCGCGACGAATGGCCAACAGGCGGTGCGACGGGATTTTATTGAGCGGTTCGCTGAAATCAAAGTAGTCGCGGTACTTGGCACCTTCTTCTTGCTTGTTTTTCTTGACTTTGGAAGAAATCAATGCCGTACGCTCAAAAGCAAAGCGGGTTTTGTTACGAGCATCTACGTTTTCCGATACCCATTCGGCCATGATGTCGCGCGCCCCTTGGAGAGCCTCTTCAATGGTTCCAACCTGCTCATTTAAAAACTGTTCGGCTTTGCGTTCGGGGTTGGCTTCTTTTCCCGAAAAAATCAATTGAGCCAACGGCTCTAACCCTTTTTCGATGGCCATCGTCGCGCGGGTTTTGCGCTTGGGCTTGTAAGGCAAATAAATATCTTCCAGCGTTTGAAGTACGTAGGTACTTTCGAGTTTTTTACGCAACTCAGGTGTCAGCTTGCCTTGTTCGTTAATACTTTTTAAAATGGCTTCACGACGTTTTTCAACCTCCTGAAATTTTTGGTATTGTTCTTTGATGGCAAGAATTTGAACCTCGTCGAGTTGTCCGGTCATTTCTTTACGATAACGAGCAATGAACGGAACTGTGGCTCCTTCGTCAAAAAGAGTAATGGTGTTCTGGGTCTGACGCTCGCTGATTCCTACAATCGGAGCAATAAATTGTGATGCGGTCATTTATTTGTGAATGGTGAATTAGTGATTGATAAAATTCTGAGCGAGAATTCCTTCCAACCCGAACTTCGGTAGAAACGGTTTCCTTAGGCTGATTTTTCAAAGAATCTAAAATTATTCTATACCCATTTTTTGGGGGTGCAAATAAGCAAAGTACAGTTGAATGGTGCAAACTATTTTTAAATTTAAAATCTTTTTCGGTATTCTAAATTCAGGTTTTGGTGCTACCTTCGGCATCCACAAAAACATTCTATGTATCTGTATGCATTTAGACATCACCCAACCGCAATTACTGGAAGACTATCTGAAAAGTAAAAATTGGCTTAAAGAACACGAGCCGATTTTGAGCCTCGAAAAGCCTGGCGAAGGCAACATGAATTATACACTGCGGGTTCGTACTCACGACCGTACGTTTATTATAAAACAGGCACGTCCTTATGTGGAAAAGTACCCGCAAATTGCTGCTCCTGAGGAACGGGCGGTCATAGAAGGACAGTTTTACGAAAAAATTCAACCTTTTGAAACACTCAATTCCTTCATGCCCCAATTGATAGGATTGGATGAAGTGAATAAAGTTTTGGTTTTGGAAGATTTGGGAATGTCCAGCGACTATACCTTTTTATACCAACCCAAACAAAGTTTAAGCGTATCCGAAGCGGAAGAATTGGCCAATTATATCTCCATGCTTCACCGCATGACGTGGCAGGAAATCATCGACGGTTCATTTTCCAATCAAAAAATGCGGGCACTGAATCACGAACACATTTTCAATTATCCTTTCATGGAAGGCAATGGTTTTGATTTGGATACCATTCAGAAAGGCTTGCAGATGGTGTCGATGGCGTATAAGGTAGACGGCGGTTTAAAGAGGAAAATTACGGAGTTGGGTTACGTGTATCTTGCCGATGGACACAGCCTTTTGCACGGTGATTTTTATCCGGGAAGTTGGTTAAAGACCGACAGTGGAATTAAGGTAATTGACCCTGAGTTTTGTTTTTACGGTCTTCCTGAATTTGACTTGGGTGTGATGACAGCTCACTTGATGATGTCCAAACAAAGCGAGGAAACCATCCGAAAAGTGTACCAAACCTACGGTGAGATAAAAAACCCCCAATTGGTGGACCAATTCACGGGGGTTGAAATCATGCGACGACTCATTGGACTGGCGCAATTGCCTCTGTCGTTGAGTTTGTTGGATAAAGAAGAGTTGCTCGAAACAGCATACGACTTAATCATGAAGTAAAAGAGGTTGGGTATTTCTACCCAACCTCTCAAAACTGTAAACAGTGAACTATAAACTTTAGTTATACCAAATATTCTTCAACGGTGCTTGAAGCATGAATGCGGCTATTGTCCAAGAAATGTTCCATTCGATCCATGGCAATCGTAAGCTCATCGGTAGAAGGTAAGGTCACGATGCGGAAATGGTCATTATGGATATAGTTGAAGCCTGTACCTGCCACTACCAGTACCTTTTGGTCAGAAAGCAGTTCAAATACAAAGTCTTCATCACTTTTAAAGTCAAATTTGCGCAGGTCAATTTTGGGAAAAACGTACAGAGCGCCTTTGGGTTTCACGCAGGTGATACCCGGTATTGCCGTCAAACGGTTATAAATCAAGTTCATTTGTTTGTGCAAACGTCCCGTTGGCGCTACCAAATCATTAATACTTTGGTAGCCTCCTAAAGCCGTTTGGATGGCAAATTGCGTAGGAACATTGGCACACAAGCGTAAGCTTGCCAAAAAGGTCAACCCTTCGATGTACGATTTCGCTTTGTGTTTGGCCCCGCTCAAAATCAACCATCCGCCTCTAAAGCCTGCCGAGCGATAATTTTTGGAAAGACCTCCAAACGTGACGCACAGCGTTTCGTAAACCATCGTGGCTACGGGATAATGCACGGCTCCGTCGTAGAGGATTTTGTCGTAAATTTCATCCGAAAACAAAATCAGTTTATGGCGCTCTGCAATTTCGGCAATTCGTTGTACTACTTCTTTTTCATACACTGCTCCCGTAGGATTGTTGGGATTAATCATCACAATACCCTTGGTGCGGGGAGTGATTTTGCTCTCCAAATCGTCCAAATCAGGATTCCAATCGCTTTCTTCATCGCAAACATAATGAACAGGTTTGCCGCCGCTCAACGCCACCGACGTAGTCCAAAGCGGATAGTCTGGTGAAGGAACGAGGATTTCATCCCCTTCATTCAGCAGCGCCTGCATCGCCATTACAATCAACTCACTCACTCCGTTTCCGATGTAGACATCATTGATTTCAACATTTTTAATGCCTTGAGTTTGGGTATAGTGCATTACCGCTTTTCGCGCAGCAAACAACCCTCTCGAGTCTATATAGCCTTGCGCATTGCGAATGTTGAGAATAATGTCGTGGATAATTTCATCGGGTGCATCAAATCCAAATGGGGCTGGATTTCCGATGTTCAAATTGATGATTTTGTACCCTTGGCTTTCGAGTTCAAGCGCTTTTTCGTAAACGGGTCCTCGTATGTCATAGCGCAGATGTTCCAGGCGCTTGCTTTTCAATATTTGCATAAACTCAGTATTCAGTAGTAAGAATTCAGTAGTGAGTTGTGATGCACACTGCCGAAGCCATACTCAAATTTAACGTTTCCGATTATTCTTGTTACTCCGAAACTTATCACGATCTCTATCGCGGTCACGATTGCGGTTATTATTGTTGTTGCCGGTATTGCTGTTTCCCGGGGTTGGCCCTGCATTCCGGTTATTGTTGTTATTGCGTTCGCGGTTATTGTTTTGGAAATTTCCACGGCCGCTTTGCAGGTTCCGCTGATAACGCTCTACATTGGTGCCTTTGTCGCGCGGGGCAGATTCTACCAATCCGTTTTGACGTAAATAAGCCAATTCTTCTTTCAAACGACCTTGCGACATTTCGTCTAACTGTGTAAAAACAACGTTGTCGTCTGGATTGTCTTTGTTCCAAGTGTTATAAAAGGTTCGCATTTGACGAATCAAATACGAGATAAAAGCTAATTTCTCTTCCCTATCGCTGCAATTCACTGCTTTCTCTACCAGTAAAAGCAAATTTTTGCCGTATTGCTTGAAACGAATTAAGGCTTGTGTGTAAGGTACCTGCAAAGGTTTTTTACCAACGGCTTCGGGCGAAGGAGGCGCAAACGGACTGTCTACATCCAATTTGAAATTGGTCATGATGTAGAGATCGTCCCATAATTTTTGAGAATAATCTTGTCCGTCCCGCATATTGGGGTGAATTTGCCGCATCAACTCGACCAAAATGTGGGCGTAAAGAGTTCTTTTCTCACGATCCGGTAGATTGATAAGGTAATCGGCTAATTTTTGGACGTTGCTTCCGTATTCTTTCAAGGGAGTTAATGTTTAAATAACGTAGGCAAAGTTACGAAAAATCAAGTTACTTTGGCAAACTCACGCACTCGTCGTAATTTTGAAGCTTAATTTTTTTGAGAGCTATTATAAAACAACGGTTGGCCATTACGTGCTTACCCCTAATTTTTGCCGAATGTCTAAAAAAGTGGATGTCAGTATTGCCTTTTATGGTAAGCCCTATCAGGCGATTGTGACAATAAAAACCTTGATGAAGTACAGTGGTCAACACATTGATAAAATCTATCTTTCCCGCGAACGACTTCAACCTCACAACGACTACGCAGGTATTTTTAAAATCATTGACTATTTCCGCAACGACCCGGTCGTAAAATTGGTCATTCAATACCCTCACTATTTTTTGGGATTGGGCGTTAAGGATTATGAACGTGCCAAAAATGATACCCGTTTTCGACAAAGTATCATGTATCAATATCCCTTGGAAATGACCGATAAAAAGTATCTTGTGGTGATGCACAACGATATGCTTTTCTACGGTGATATGATTGGAGAGATGTTGAAAACCTTTGAAAACGGCCCCAAAAACTTGGCAGGCGTAGGTTCAATCGGTCAGTGCTGGAGTTGTCCGGCAGGGCCTGATTGGGGCAACAAATGTCATTCCAAAATGTTTGAGCAATATGTGCCTACAACAGAAGAAGCCATTGCCCTTGCTGAAAAACACGCTACGCCACGTCGGGAGATACAGTTGAAAGTTCTCCGAAATGGCCGCACTCATATCCTGCCCGAATGCCGTCTTAATGAATACTGCGCCATGATTGATGTGGAGAAATATCAAAAAGAGACACTGCCAAAAGGCGACATCGGTTGTTATGGTGGTGGCTGGAATGGAGTCGATACGGCTACGGTTTGGTCGCATGATATGTACAAACGGGGCTATACATTCCGACACCTTACGCTCGAAGACTATACGCGCCACGCTGCTTTTGACACGACCGGGAGCGGTACCAAAGCCAATTCCAGTTCAGATATTTATTGGAATGCGGAAAAAAATGCCGAAAAATACATCGTTGACAATTTTGGACCGCTCAATTTCAGTTCTTACGTAAACCTTGCTACCTCCTACGATGCCATCAAACGCAAGTCGTGGTTGGGATTAATTCATACGTATGGGTTTGCTAAAAAACTGGTAGGAAAGGGGTAATTTTTTTATACTTTTAGGCTTCCTAACCTTTATTTTGACACATGGCACTTAATTACATCTGGGTAGCTTTTTTTGTAGTTGCTTTTGTGGTGGCACTTCTCAAACTCATTTTTCTGGGAGATACCGAAATTTTCAAATTGATTGTGGAAGGAATGTTTGACTCGGCTAAAGTATCCGTTATGGATATTGCCTTGCCTTTAGCGGGAGTAATGACATTCTTTTTGGGTTTGCTCAACGTAGGGGAAAAAGCAGGAGCTATCAATTTCATGGCCCGAATCATTGGTCCTTTCTTCCACAAATTGTTTCCCGAAGTGCCCCAAAATCACCCCGCTAACGGGCAGATGATTATGAATTTTTCGGCCAATATGTTGGGGCTGGACAATGCCGCCACGCCTTTTGGCCTGAAAGCCATGCAGAGTTTGCAGGAACTTAATCCTTCCAAAGACACCGCTTCCAACGCTCAAATCATGTTTTTGGTGCTGCATACTTCAGGATTGACCATTATTCCGCTATCTATTATGGCCCAACGGGCGATTTTGGGAGCAAAAGACCCGTCCGATATTTTTATTCCCTGTTTGATTGGTACGTATGTGACTACTTTGATAAGTATCTTGATTGTGGGTACCTATCAACGCATCAATCTTTTCAATCGCATTGTCATCGGGTGGCTTGGTGGAGTTACGTTGGCAATTGCCCTTTTGCTTTGGTATTTGTCGGGTCTTTCCAAAGAAGGTTTGGAAACGTTTTCCAAGATTACAGGCAGCCTGATTTTGATGCTGATTGTGGTTTCGTTCTTGGTCGGTGCTTTAGTTAGGAAGGTCAATATTTTTGATACGTTTATCGAAGGGGCCAAAGTCGGCTTTGAAACGTCGGTCAAAATCATACCGTATTTGGTAGGGATGCTGGTGGCTATCAGTGCCTTCCGAAATGCGGGAGCCATGGGTTATTTGATTGATGGTTTCAAGTGGATGATCAGTTTGATGGGGGTCAATACTGATTTTACGGATGCCTTACCCGTAGCTTTGATGAGACCCCTCAGCGGTAGCGGCGCACGAGCGTTAATGATTGACAGCATGAAGCAGTTTGGCCCCGATTCGTTCATTGGACGATTGGTGTGTATTTTTCAGGGTTCCACTGATACTACGTTTTACATTGTAGCGCTTTATTTTGGCTCGGTAGGCATAAAAAATACCCGCTACGCGATTGTAGCGGGCCTGATTGCAGATTTTGTCGGCGTGATTGCGGGAATATTATTGGGGTATTTGTTTTTTCATTGATTTATTTTCAATAGAGTTGTCAGTCGGTTTTAAACCGACTGACAACTCTATTGACTTCAACAAGCAATCTTCCCCACACGAATCGCGTGGCGACCGCCTTCAAATTCGGTAGTTAAGAAAATGCGTACGCATTCAAAAGCCGTTTCTTGGGCAATAAATCGGGCGGGAAGGCAAATAATATTGGCGTCGTTGTGCTGACGCGAAAGGGCGGCCAAAGGAGTATCCCATACTAAAGCGGCGCGAATTCCCTGGTGTTTGTTGGCGGTGATGGCTACGCCCTGTCCGCTGCCGCATACCAATACGCCTGCGTCAAATTCGCCGCTTTCCACCGCTAAGGCAACCGGATGAGCAAAATCAGCGTAATCAGCAGAGTTGGCAGTGTAGGTTCCAAAATCTTTAACTTCGTATCCTTGTTGTGTAAGCCACTCCACGAGGGGCTGTTTTAATGAGAAACCCGCATGGTCGCCTCCAATTGCAATTTTTTTAGCCATGAATAGAACTATTTTTAGAAATGTTTTCGTTATTGTTACCCGTATCGCAAAGGTACGGAGACTAAAAACAAAAAGCCATGTCAGAAATTGATTTATTGAATGAAGAAGATAGAATCCGGGAGGCGTTTCAGGACCGGAATTGGCACGAAATTAAAACAGCAGACTCGTGGGTAATTTTTAAAGTATTGGCAGAATTTGTAGAAGGATTTGATAAGTTAGCCAAAATCGGCCCCTGCGTTTCTATCTTCGGTTCGGCGCGTACCAAACCCGACCATCCCTATTATAAAATGACCGAAGAAATTGCGGCCAAACTCGTGCGCCATGGCTATGGGGTGATTACGGGCGGCGGGCCGGGTATCATGGAAGCAGGTAACAAAGGGGCGCATGAACAGGGTGGAAAATCGGTAGGATTGAATATTTACCTTCCGTTTGAGCAGCACAGCAATTTGTTCATTGACTCCGATAAAAATATCAACTTTGACTTTTTCTTTGTCCGTAAAGTAATGTTTGTCAAATATGCTCAGGGATTTGTAGTACTCCCCGGTGGATTCGGAACATTGGACGAACTTTTTGAAGCCTTGACGTTGATTCAAACTAAGAAAATAGGACGTTTTCCAATTGTATTGGTGGGGCATTCGTATTGGTCAGGGCTGATGGATTGGATTAAGTCGACGATGTTGGAAGAAGAAAACAATATTAATCCAGAAGATTTGAAACTCTTCAGTATCGTGGATACTGCCGAAGAAGCCGTCCACGTGATTGATGAGTTTTATGCGAAGTATCTTTTGAAGCCGAATTTTTAATCGAAGTAAGAAGAGGGAGGTATGAAGTAAGAAATTGGATTATTTTCTACTGCACGGGCGGCCACGTTTTTACCTCCTAATTTCCTACTTCTTATTCCTCAAATCGACTTCGATACGAATTTCGGAGGCCATATAGGTAACGTATTGCAACCCCGAAATGATAACTTACGGGACGTAACGTACTAATTGAGATGCTTTGGGAGTAATTATTGACGAATAATTCGCTGTGGGATTCTAAGGCGGAAGCGCCCGCGTAACTGACGCGTCCAAAGCTGACCAAATCAAAATGCTGTCCAACGCGTCCGACAAACTCCAAACTGCCTTCTAACTCTAACTTTGCCCGGCCCGTAGTAAACGAATGATTTTCAACGATTAAAGTATCAAATTTAGTTCGAGAGCCGGAGGCGCGGGACAAACCGCCGAGTTGAAAGCCGTCGATTTCATTGCGTTTTCGCGTGGGTGTCCAAAGGAGACCTCCGCCCACGTAGATGCCCGATTTTTTTTGAACATTTCCCAAACGCAAAACACGCCATTTGAATCGTACAGGAATGGTATGTTGAAGGTCATTGACTGAAAATCGAAAAGGGCGGGTGGTATTGACTAGCAAAATGAGGTTGGAAGGATTGCGAATGTAGCCAGTCTCCACCGACCAACGAAGATTATGACTGTAGCCCAAATGTCCGCCGGCGTAACTGTCAGTGGCACCTTTCTTGTTGGCTAACAGTCCCGAAAGGCTGTTGGAAAGGGTGGATCCGTTCCATTTGCCGCCCCCTTCAATACCGATGTACCAATGATTATTGACGCGCACCAAATCGGGATGATTGATTAGCAGAGGAGTGGTGGCTCGTTTTTGAGGACGATAGTAATCTTCAATCTGAGCGTTTGTGACAGTGACAAACCCTTCTAAAAACAGCGTAAGTAATAAAATTCGAACCATCAAGCGCAACCTGTGTTTAACCTGTGTAATAATACGACTAAGATAGGAACTTCGTTGCAAAGGTTCTTGGTTTTATCGTTATTCGCGCAATTATGAAACTATTATTTCCATTGACGGAGATTGAGTCTCCTTTCAGAGTTGGTGACCGCGTTCGGGTGGACATCGCTACGTTGTACAAAAAGCCTCCTTATGACAGTATCGAAGGGACAATCTACCAAGTTCGCGTAGATTTCCCGCTGCTTTGGGCAACTAAACGGGATTTTAACTACGAAATGGCAGAGATTAAATTTCGCTATGGGGTGCTGCCCGACACTACTCAATTCCCCAAAATAAAAGATGTTGAAAATGAACTCTATGACTTACCCGAAGAATATTTGAGTGAATTGGGGTCAAAAGTGTAGGGTTTAAAGTTTAAAGTAAAAAGTATACAGTTTTTTAAGAAATGGCATATTATAAAGGTTTAATACTGGAAAGTTTGGAGGCGTTACGCAAAGAAGCAGAGAGTGCGGTACGTCAGCGAGGAAGTGAGATTTACAGAGGGGGAGGGGTTAAGATTGCCAGTTTTGACGGAGATTATTACGCGGCAAAATTCAAAGTCGAAAGCCAATCAAGTCACGATAAATACGAAGTCGAACTCTCCAGTTTGGATGACCCCGAAGCGGTGGAGTGCTATTGTGACTGTCCTTCTGATATCTACCCCTGCAAGCACGGTATAGCGGCGGCGTGGGCGTTAGAAGATCATATCAAACGTGATTTTGGGCAAAATAAGTCAACCGTACAAGACCTTAAAAAAGTCATTATTGATATTACGGAGGCATCACGCCAAGCTGGCCAAAAAAAGCCGGAGCCTCCCAAGCCGACGATGTTTCGGATGAGCGATACAACGTTGCTTTTGAAAAATATAGAAGACCGACAAATTCAAAATAATTCATCGGCCAACCATTGGACAAGCAGGAGGCATTACCTTAATCTCAAATCGGTAGAGCAGGGAAAAGGCTACGAAAAATTTGAGATGTTTATCAAAAAATACGGTACCTATCACATTGCTATCAAACGCATTGAGAAGGGGAAATACAATTTTTCATGTTCCTGTGACCAGTTGCTTCGTACACCTCTTTGTGAGCACTTGATGGGGGCGTTGGTGTGGTTGCAGGACCAACGAGGCCCGTATGCCCTCGAATTACTCAAAGATTGGAATCGGGAAAAAGATGCTTTACTGGCCAAGTACGGCTATTCTTCGCAGGATAATTTGGTCGGAAAATTTGACTTTAAGCTCGGTTTTCAGGGCGATTTAGAACTGATTTTATTGGATAAAAGTATCCAACCCATTGCGGGTGTTCAGTGGGAAAATGTGCTGAAAAGTACGTTGCCCATTAAGTCGCCCAGTCCGTTTGTGCCGGTAGAAAGTGTGAAGGAGAAGCCCGTGTACGTATATTTGTTTGAACAATTTACGACCAAAGAACTGCCTTTTCTGAAACTGGAAGTAGCTAAGGGACAGCAAAATTCCAAAACGGGTAAAATTACGAATGTCAGTCGAGTCAGTTGGAATGACAAAGATCGCCCCGACGCCGATGCCGCTGATTTAGAGATTATTAAAGCAAGTCGTTTGTTGGAACAGGAGTTTTTGCACGAAACCCTTCGCCAACGCGGACACAAGATTTCTACCAATTCCTGGAACGTCAAATACACTGACGAAGCCATGGATGCAGCATTGGAAATTACGGGAAAAGTACTGGAAAAGTTGTTCCCGCTGTTGATAGGTCATGCGGTGCGGGTCAATAAGAAAAATGATTCGTACAGTCATACCGGCAATGTCGTAGTCGTCAGCGAAACACCGTTGGATTTGCATTTCAAACTTTCACGGACGGATAACGAGACGGTTTTGGAGGCTTTTGTGAAACATGGCAACGACGAACTGATTCCTTTTCAACAATTGCAGGATTTGGGAACCTATTGGTTGGCGGTGTTACCCGAAAATGAATTATGTCGCTTCCGTTCACCGGCCGCGGCTAAAGTTGCCCGTCATTTCTTGGAATTAGGTGGCGCTATTCGCTTGCGCAGTGTGCGTGATGATGCTTTCTTTAACGGTTTTGTTATTCCGTTAGCAGACCAGTTTTCGTTGGAATTTGATGAAAATCAAACGATTACGCAAACAGATTTGGAGTGGCAGGAAGGGCGGGTCTATCTCAAAGAAGCCGACGACAATTTGCTCATTGTACCCGTATTTGTGTATTTGACCGAAGAGGGCAACGAGATTGAACTTCCGCGCGATTTTCGTCAGGCGCGGGTCAATGCCTTTGACAATACGGTTCAAATTCAACGTCGTGACTGCGATGCCGAAGAAACTTTTGCGCAATTTTTACAAAAACAGCATCCCGCTTTCCTTCACCAAACCGACGAATATTTTTATTTGCCTTCCGAACAGGTCTTGGAAAACGGGTGGTTGTTTCAGTTTTACGAAGCACTTAATCACAACGGAACCAAACTTTTTGGGTTCAATAACCTCAAAAAATTCCGCTATAACCCCAACAAAGCAAGCTTTAAAATCCGAAATTCGTCGGGTATTGATTGGTTTGATTTGCAGGTAGAAGTGAGTTTTGGTGACCAATCCGTAGCGTTGGCCGAAGTGCGTAAGGCCATTTTGAAAAAACAAAATTACATTGAGCTCAAAGACGGTTCGTTTGGGTTATTGCCCGAAGAGTGGGTGGCGCAATACGCGCAGTTGTTCCGATTTGGAAAAGTAGATGAGAAAAAAGGCACCTTGCGGCTATCCAAGCAGCATTTTACAATTTTGGAGCGCTACCGAGAATACATCGAAAATCCAAAATTGCTGAAAGAACTGGATGAAAAACGCGAAAAACTGCTGGATTTTAAGGAAATCAAAAAGATAAAATTACCCAAAAATATTACGGCCAAACTCCGTCCGTATCAGGAAGAAGGGTATAAATGGCTGCATTTTTTGGACGAATTTGGTTGGGGAGGTTGCCTTGCCGACGACATGGGATTGGGGAAAACCTTACAAATGCTGACATTTTTGCAGGAACAAAAAAACCGAAATCCCAAGGGAGTTCATTTAGTAGTCGTGCCTAAAACCTTGATTTTCAACTGGCAGGCGGAAGCAGCTAAGTTTTGTCCTGAATTGCGCCTGTACGTGCATACGGGGCCGCAGCGCAGTAAAAACATTCGAATTTTCAGTCGTTACGACATCATTTTGTCTACTTATGGCTCTGTACGTTCAGATATAGAACTGTTTCGGGAATTTAGATTTCATTACGTGATTTTGGACGAAGCGCAGGCCATCAAAAACCCCGATTCGATGATTGCGAAGGCGGCCAAATTGCTCAATTCCCAAAATCGCCTAACCATGACGGGGACGCCGGTCGAAAATAATACCTTCGATTTGTATTCCCAATTTGATTTTTTGAATCCGGGCTTTTTGGGACATGAAGACTTTTTTCGTGCCGAATACGCCAATCCGATTGATAAATACCAAGACAAAGCGCGAGCTGCTGAATTGCGCCGTTTGGTGTATCCCTTCATGCTCAAACGCACCAAAGAAGAAGTAGCCAAAGACCTGCCCGAAAAGACCGAAACGGTGCTGTATTGCGAAATGGACAAACGGCAGCGGAAAGTGTATAATGCTTTTAAAGACAAATACCGCGACCTGATTGCGGGCAAAATGGCCGAAGTCGGACGGGAGCAGGCGGCTTTTTTGATTTTGGAAGGATTGCTCAAACTCCGTCAAATCTGCGATTCCCCGGCGCTTTTGTCGGACGATGAAGACTACGGAACAGAATCAGTGAAATTGGAAGAGATTGTTCGTGAAATCGAAGAAAATGCTTCGCATCATAAGATTGTGATTTTCAGCCAGTTCTTGAAAATGCTTGACCTTATTCGGCAAAAACTCGAACGTGACCGTATTCCTTACGAATACCTCGACGGCAAGACCCAAGACCGCGCTGAGCGGGTCAATCGTTTTCAGGGAGATGATGAATGTCGCGTGTTTTTGATGAGCCTCAAAGCGGGTGGGGTAGGGCTGAACCTGACCGAAGCCGATTATGTCTACTTGGTGGACCCTTGGTGGAACCCTGCCGTGGAGCAACAGGCGATTGACCGCGTACACCGAATTGGTCAAACCAAGCGCGTTTTTGCGTATCGAATGATTTGTAAAGATACTGTCGAAGAAAAAATCGTACAGCTTCAAGATCGCAAACGCGCCATTGCCGATGACCTCATTTCAACCGAAACAGGCTTCCTCAAAAAACTCAGCAAAGACGATATTTTGGGGCTGTTCAGTTAAGAATCTTATTATATTTGTATTAATTGATAGTGAAAGATGTTGTTCTCATTTGATATAAGAGGTAATCTATTACCTGCTCAGAGATTAGTTGTACCGTTTGATACTTTCAAAGAAACTTTTGTTGATTCATTTGATCTGGATTCTACGCGGTACGCTATTTTTGAACAGTATTGCCTTTTTTTGAATGATTTTACGGAATTAGTCAGTAAGAAGTTTACACATTGGATAGACGGAAGCTTTGTCAGCAATCAAATTAATCCTAAAGATATTGATTTTGTAACGCTGATTGATTTTGATACCTATTACGCCCACCAAACGCTTATTGAACAACGCTTTCGTTTGCAGGGGCCCCGAGATTTATATGGGGTGGATGCTTATACGATTAGAGTATATCCTGAATTACATTCAAAGTATGTGCATACGTCAATGGATTTTGCGTATTGGAATAATTGGTTTGGTAAAACCAAAGCTAACAGAGCCGGTAAAAAATTTGATAAAGGATTCGTTGAACTTAACTTTTCGTAACTTATGCCTTATACTATTTCTGAACGGGCTGCCCGTGCTGCTGATATTTTGGAGAGTATCGAAGAATTAAATAGAATGATTGCTTTTCACCGTGACGAAAGTAAAGATGACTCCATGAGAAGTCAATACGAAATCATGAGACAGGAATTGCTCAAAAAGCTAAATGACGTATTGGCCTCTTATCAAATCTCCATTCAAACAGCAGCCTAACGATTTTCAAAATCGCAAAAGTGCCGTTGCTGCCGGAAGTCAGTTTCCTCAAGCAATTCAGGAAGAATAGAATACTGATTATTATGATTAAAAGGTTTGGAGTTTACCTTCAAAACATCATTTCAACATAACAATCAGGGTTCCGGCCTCAGGTAGAGAAATGCCTTATTTTACTTTAATGAGTAATAAAATCAACTCTAATAGTAAAATGAAAAGAATTCTTCGCTACCTCAAACTTAGCTTATTTACCATCCCTCTTCTCGCTGCCCAACAGGACAAGCCTATCCGCGTTGTTTTCTTCGGAGATTCTATCACTCAAGCAGGAGTAAAACCTGGCGGCTACATTGTAAAAATGGGGGAAATGCTTGAAAAACAAGGCCTAAAAGACAAATACGAATTGATAGGAGCGGGGATTGGCGGCAATAAAATCTATGATTTGTACCTGCGCATGGAAGACGATGTGTTGGCAAAACAGCCTAACGTGGTCATTATTTACATTGGTGTAAATGATGTGTGGCACAAGGCAAGTTCGGGAACGGGTACGGACCCCGATAAATTTGTACGTTTTTACGAAGCTATTCTCAAGAAACTGAAAGCCGCTAACATCCGAGTAGCGCTTTGCACGCCGGCCGCCATTGGCGAACGCACTGATTTTTCCAATCAACAGGACGGTGACCTTAACCGTTATTCACAAATGATTCGGGATTTGGCCAAGAAAAACGGACTACCTCTCATTGATTTACGGAAATCGTTTCTGGATTATAACTTGAAAAATAACCCTAACAACGACGAGAAAAACATCCTCACCACCGACCGCGTTCACCTCAACGACGCAGGAAATCAGCTCGTGGCTGATGAAATGTGGACGGTGCTGAAAGGAATGTAAGTTTATTTGTCGTCCTTAAAAAAAGCCATTAGCGGTCGGGAGACTCTAATGGCTTTTTTAATGTATGGTAAAGGGATTATGTGTATTATTGTATTCAAAATAGTGTGTCAGGTTTAGGTAGGTTGTGGGGTTAGGGTAAATAGAACACTGTTAAAGTAGCTTCCGTTTGCCTTCCATTACCTGATTTGATTACTCACCGTAACTTATTTCGGTATGAAATTCGCATTCCTCTTACCATTTTTCTGCTTTTTTATTTCATTTTCACAAGCGCAATCAACCATCACGTTTGGACAGGGAAATGTTCCAAATGTGACAGTGACTGCTTCGTCGCAGAGCAGTACAGCGATTCGGACGTTGACGCAAGCGGGTTATTTGCCCAATTTCGCAGCGGCTTCGCGCTTTCTTTTACAATCTACTTTGGGACATAATTTGGGGACAGTTCAGGATGTTTCCAATCTGGGGATTGAAAAATGGTTGGATGCTCAGATGGCCTTACCCAATTCGTTTCGTACTCAAACCTATCTGGCGAAGTTGCATCAGATGATGGTGGATTCGCTGAAAGTAAAGTTTCCCGCCAATACCTATACGCTTGCCAATGTGTACGTGGGTAACGCACATTTTGATGCTTCCTGGTTTCAGGGAGCGATGACCGCACCCGATGCCGTGCGATGGCGCGTGGCGTGGGCATTGAGTGAATTGTTTGTCGTTTCGCGGGTATCGGCGTTTGATGATAATCCGTATGCGCTGTCAAGTTACTATGATTTGTTGCTGGACAACTGTTTGGGAAACTATCGCACCCTGCTCGAAAAAATTACCTACCATCCTGCGATGGGCGTTTATTTGACCTTCATGAACAACCACGCGACCGATTCTACGGCAAAAGTCTATCCGGACGAAAACTACGCTCGGGAATTGATGCAGTTGTTTTCGATTGGTTTGTACAAACTCAATTTGGATGGCAGTGAAATGCGAGATGCCAATAATCAGCTCATTCCGACGTACAATAACAACGATATAGCAGGATTGGCAAAAGTATTTACGGGGCTATCCTGGGGCGACAGTCGGTACTTGGGCGACCGGGATAAAAGTAAATGGAGCTATACTTTGCCCATGAAATTTTTCCCCATTGACTCAAGCGATGTCAAAAAGAATCCAGGGAAAACAAAGCCACGAATTGTCAATGGTCACGAACCCGGTACAAAGACATTTTTGGGTAGTACGATACCGGCGCGGCCCGTTTTGCAGGGCGAACAGGACATTCAGGATGCGTTGACTATTTTGTTCAATCACCAAAACGTAGGCCCGTTTATTGCCCGAAGGTTGATTCAGCGATTGGTGACTTCCAACCCGTCTCCCGCTTACATTCAGCGCATTGCGACGGTTTTTAACAACAACGGTAGCGGTGTGCGCGGAGATTTGAAGGCGGTGGTACGGGAGATTTTACTGGATACCGAAGCGCGTGATTGCGGATTTGACCAGGCCAACAATGCCGTGGGAGCATTGCGTGAGCCGTTGTTACGGTACATGAACCTCATGCGTGGCTTGCCACTTACTACTCAGGGAGGAGTGTATCGAAATGTGATGGTGGACCTTTATAATCGGATTGAACAAAAAGCATTGAATTCCCCTTCGGTTTTTAATTTTTTCCAACCTGATTTTCAGCCCGACGGCGAACTGAAAAATGAAGGTAAGTTTGCCCCTGAATTTCAATTAGTGAATTCGCAGACCATTACAAGCTACGTTAATGCATTGAATCAATGGTTGATCAATGATGACCCCACCGAATTTTGGGGATTTTTTGAGGGAGAAACCTACAAGCCTGACCAAGATCCCAAATTTAATCTGGTAGGTGACTATGGATTCACGAGCAATGATAAAATCTCGCAGCTATTGGATAAATACAATCTCATTTTTACGGGAGGAAAATTATCGGTAAAGACCTTGGATTTGATTCGCTCCATGGTCATTAAAATGCCGTATTCTGAAGATGCCAACGGTGTCCCCAATACCGATGCCGCCTTTCGCCGAGTCAGGTTAATATTGGTGCTGATTATGTCTTCGCCCGATTATCTGGTCAATCGTTAAGAAATGTGTCCATCAAGACACGCGGGACTGCCCGTGCGGACAAAGGCGATTAAAGCAAAAATTACTTCATCTCCGAACTTATAAAATTTTTAATCTTATCTATTTTTAATGAGATAATAGGTTGTATATGAAGGGTTTGAAATCGGAAATTGAACATCGTAAATCAAAAATAGTATTACGCTCAACTAATGAATAGACGGAATTTTCTAAAACACGCTGGTTGCGCCACAATGGGCTCGACTACCCTCCTCAGTACGTTGACTCAGTTAACCTCACTCAACGGAGCTTTGGGAAAACAACCGAGCAGTGCCGCGTATCCAACCGATTACAAAGCCTTGGTTTGTATTTTGTTTTCGGGCGGGATTGATTCCTATAACATGCTGATACCTATGGGTGTTAACGCGGGTGGCGACAATGGTTTTAATGAATACAAAGCCATTCGAACTGACTTGTCGGTAGTGAATCCCATCGCGCTCACCAACCCCCAATGTGCCGGTTTTCGGGGATTACCATGTAACTATGCAGCTTATGGCGTACATCCACAAATGACGGGAGTGCGCGATCTGTTCAACAGCGGCAAGTTGTCTTTTCTCTCTAATATCGGAACTTTGGTCGAGCCGATTTTGAATAAAACCCAATACAATAGTGGCCAAAAGAAACTGCCGTTGGGACTATATTCTCACTCCGATCAAATTATGCAATGGCAAACATCAGTGCCGCAGAGCCGCAATGCCCTCGGTGTTGGTGGTCGAATAGCCGACTTGCTCAATGCCGCCAATGCCAATGCGGAGGTTTCAATGAATATTTCGTTGGGTGGCAAAAATCCCTTTCAACGCGGACAGGACGTTTCGGAATATGCCATCAGTAATAACGTTCAGCCAAGTAATGTAGGCTTTCAGGCGTTGCCCTCTTGGTGGGGTAATTCTGGGTATCTCTCTGATTTGCGCACTTCTACCATCGACAGTTTAATGTCGCAGACGTACGCCAACCTGTTGCAAAAATCCTACGCTTCAAGTACCAAAACTACCATGGCGGCCATGGAGTTTTTTAGGGCAGCACTTAATAAAGTACCTACGATAAACACCGCTTTTCCTGCCAACAAATTAGCGACGGACTTATTGGCTATTGCAAAAATCATCAGCGTACGAAATCAATTGGGAGCGAAGCGTCAAATCTTTTTTGTCAATTATGGGGGATGGGACATGCACGATGGCCTGTTGACGGGATTGGATAGCAAGTTGCCCGTAGTGAGTCAGGCCCTCAAGGCCTTTTACGATGCCACGGTCGAATTGGGCGTAGCCAACCAAGTGACTTCATTTACCATTTCTGATTTTGCCCGTACCATTACTTCCAACGGAAACGGCTCTGACCACGCTTGGGGAGGCAACCAAATCGTGATGGGAGGGGCCGTCAATGGCGGAAAAATAGTGGGAACTTTCCCAAAAATGGACGTGAATTATCCGATGAATGTTTCGTTCCGAGGAAACTTTATTCCTGCGGTTTCGACCGATGAATTCTATGCAGAATTGGCGCTTTGGTACGGCATCAGCCCCAGCGATTTGTGTTATGTATTGCCCAATATCGGTAATTTTTACAGCTACAGTCTGGGGAAGTATCCCCTTGGTTTTATGAATTTTAACGACACCACTGTTTCGACCGAAAACTATCCGCAAAACTGTCTGACGTATTAATTGGAGGAAATGACAAGGTTAAAAAAAGCTGAAATGACAAAATTTAACTATACAACGCGTTCCTTTTTTTTATTCCTGTTGATTTGGGCAATTGCTTCCTTGGAGCTCAGTGCACAAAATTGCGTTGGGACTCCGGGACAGGTAAAATGGTCGTATTGGACCGCTTTCAATAATGTTTTTCCTGACAGCACTGACTTGGCTGCTCTCGAAAATTTCCCAAGCCGCCCGGATGGCTCACAACTCCTGAGTTCTTTAAAAGCACCGGTGAACTATACCGAATACTTCGCGGCCATGATGCGGGGCTACATTTATGTGAATCAAACCGCTACTTATAGATTCAATTTGACGGGCGACGACCGCGCTATCTTTTATTTAAGCACCAATGATGCTCCCGCAAATAAAAGAAAGAGAGCAGAGGTAACCTCTTATACCGGAATTACGGAATACAACAAAACGACTGGGCAAACTTCTCAAGTGATTGAATTAATTGGAGGTCAAAACTATTACTTTGAAATATACACTTTTGAGGGATGTTGTGGCGACCACAGCACACTGTACTGGCGTAAAAATACAAATCCGGACACCACTTGGCGAGTTATTGATTTTAACAATCTCAAGGAATACGCCTGTGAACAGACCTGTCCTCCGCGGGGTACGGCCTGTAATGACGGTAACGCACAAACCCAAAACGACCAACAGGATGGATTTTGTAATTGTGTTGGTACCATGCCAACGGCCAATAAATGCGTAGGGGAACGCGGTGTGGTAGAGGCTTATTATTTCGATAATATTACCGGCAGCCGAGTAGAGCCTGACCTTATCAATTCGCCTAAATTTCCGCTGTTGCCCGACCGAAAGGAGAAATTGAAAGGGATTGCAGGGCCCAATTTTGCGGCGTATGCTAAAAACACGTATGGCTCGTTGGTGCAGGGGTTTTTGACGGTTCCGGTATCAGGAACGTACGAATTTAACCTGACGGGCGACGATCAAACCTTCTTTTATTTAAGCAAAAACGACTCCATTCAGTACAAACTATACCGGCAGGCTACCTTGACTTTTGGAGTGGATGAAACAGCGCATACAACCTATGCCACTCAAACCATCGCACCTTTGTTTTTGGAGAAAGGTAAGTATTATTATTACGAAATAAGGCACAAAGAAAATACGGGGCGCGACCATTTTAATCTATACTGGAAAACGCCTTTTCACGAATTCAGAACCTGGAAACGGGTTTCGGACTTTTATCTGCACGACTATAAATGTGAGGTTTCGTGCGTTCCCAACAATACCCCCTGCAATGACGGAAATGCGTTCACTAAGAATGATAAATTCCTAAATTGCGAATGCGTAGGTACGCCCTGCTCGGGCCCGGATTGTGATGATGTAACCGCCCAATATCAAAAATACAACTACTGCGCGCCTACCCAAAACATCACCAATACGAGCGATGTAGCGTGGGTGTCGTGCGCAACTGCGGCCAACCCCAATTCGGCCAGAGGGGGTCAAAATCACTGGATTAAATACGATTTTGGCAGTCCATATACCTTGAAAGGAACACGGGTATGGAATTACAATGTGGTTAATGAAACCAACAAGGGCTTCAAAACAGTGTACGTAGACTATTCAACTGACGGAACAACGTGGAAGCAATTGGGTGGAGTGTATACGTGGCCAACGGCTCCTGGTACGGCCCAATATGTCGGTTTTTTAGGCCCTGATTTCAACAGCGTCAAAGCTCGTTACGTTTTGATTACGGCTACTCAAAATTGGGGAAACGCGACTTGCTCGGGCTTCAGTAAAATTACGTTTGATGCGACAAAATGTGATTTGAGCGGGGTCTGTAACGACGGTGATCCGCTGACGGTGTATGATAGGTATGACAACAACTGCAATTGCAAAGGAGTCAAACTTGCCTGCATTGAAGATACCATTAGAACGGGTTCCGTTTCTGTGGTTGCCTCTCCTCACAATGCAAAAAAGGCAATTTTTTCAGACGGTAACGTTCCCACTTCACAGAATATTGCTTTTACGGCGGGCAAAAGCATTGTGTTACTGCCTGGCTTTAAAGTAAACGGCGGAGCTACTTTCTCGGCTAAGATTGCGGCCTGTTTGCAAGCCGCTTTTGCACAGGAACAATTGGTACAGAAAACCGACTCAACCGCTTCTGAATTTGGTACAGAGCTGACCGAGGAATCCGACATCAGGCAAATTGTTTTTCGTCTCAACAAACCCGGGCAAGTCAGTTTACTTCTGAAAGATAAAGAAGGACAAATCTTAGCGACGCTTATTGATGATTATTATCAAAATCTGGGCACGCAAATTAAGTATCTGCCTACGGCTCGTCTGCCGAAAGGGATGTATTTGATCGAATTAACGGCGAATGAAACCAAAATCAGCCAGCAATTTATGGTGGAGTAGTAAGGGATTGTTTGTTCAACTTATTGAACCGAAAACTTAAGCCCGACCCTGTTGAATAGTCCGGTGGGGTGATTCCATTTTGAGCCTCGCTTAGGTGGGTAGTTTACCCTGCTGCAATTTCAAAGATAAAGTTGCCTCCGTCTGAGTGATAATCACATCGCCTTCAGGAGGGTATTTTACAGCTTTTATTTTATGCGTACTCCTTCTTTAAAGAGCTAATAATCTACTCTTTTACTGTTTTATTGACATCTGTCATAGTAAGTTACTGGTCAATATTCTACATTGATTCGTCAACAGTGATTGACGAGATTTCCACACGTTACTGAAAATTATAGCCACACATGAAGCTATTCATCCTATTCCTGATTGCCGTTCACGGGCTGATTCACCTGCTTGGTTTTGTAAAAGCCTTTCATTTTGCGGAAGTGAACCAACTGATACAAAGCATCTCCAAGCCTGCTGGACTCCTATGGCTGCTGACCGCCCTCCTGTTTATAGCAACTGCTGTTTTATATTTTTTCGAAAAAGAAGCGTGGTGGATTACCTCCATAGTAGCATTGATTCTATCTCAAATCCTGATTTTTACAAGTTGGCAGGATGCAAAGTTTGGAACGGTAGCCAATGTACTTATCCTGATTATTACCGTCATTGGCTATGGTACGTATCGTTTTAGTAATGGATATAAAAGAGAAGTGGTTATTGGCTTAAAACAAACAGCACTTGCATCGGATGTTCTGTTGACTGAGGCCGACATTCAACACTTGCCCGAACCGGTTAGAAAATACCTTCGCTTTACTGGGGCTATGAATAAGCCGAAAGTGCGCAATTTTAAAGTGGAATTCGCTGGGCAAATCAGAAAAGATGAACAATCCGAATGGATGCCGTTTACTTCGGTACAATACAATTTTATGGATGCTTCCACCCGGTTATTCTTTATGAAAGCAACGATGAAACACCTGCCCGTGGCGGGTTTTCACTGTTTCAAAAACGGAACGGCTTTTATGGATATCCGTTTATTTTCCCTGTTTCCAGTACAATACCAAACGGGTGCCGAAATGGGCGTGGCCGAAACCGTAACGTTTTTCAACGATATGTGCTGTATAGCCCCCGCGACCCTGATTGACAAACGTATAAAATGGCTGGAAACGCAGGGAAATAAAGTAAAAGCAGAATTTACCAACAACGGAATTGCGATTTCGGCTTGGCTGTATTTCAACGACCGAGGAGAGTTAATCAATTTTGTTTCAAATGACCGATATGCTGTTTCCGAGAACGGGAACATGAAACAAATTCCCTGGACAACGCCCTTAAAGGAGTATCGAACAGTGGGCGGTCATCAATTGACGGGCTATGCTGAAACCATTTATGCCTATCCCAAAGGGGATTTCTGCTACGGAAATTTTAGGCTTACTGCTATTGAATACAACTGCAAAAAATAGAGACAAAAACGTTTAAAATCATATTGAAGTCTGATTTTGATACTGTTTTATTACCAACAGTATTGTTATATTTACCTAATGAATACCAAACTACACATTTAATAGCTTACTGAAATGGAAAATACAATCAAAGAAACGTTTGTTACGCACGGCGAAAACCTGCTTCATAAGATTGAAGAATTGATTAAGGAAGGCAACGTACGTAAAATCACTATTCACGATAAATCGGGGGATGAACTGATGTCGTTTCCACTCACTTTTGGGGTCGTTGGGGCTGTTTTTGCACCTGTTTTGGCTGCCATCGGGGCCGTAGCTGCTCTAATTGGCGAATGTTCAATCACGGTGGAAAAGGACGACGTACCTCTGGAAAAGGACTTGTAAATCTTTTAAAATGAGGGTAATTGTAGTCACTCATTTAGCCAAAGTTGCCAATAAGAAAGCAGTGCCTATCCACCGAAAATGAGGAGGAAATACTTCTGTTTTGGAGGGCACTTTTTGGTGTCAAAATTGGCTAAATTGGAGTTTTTAATCTGTTTATAATATAGAATTTAGCTCATTTTTATGTCGTCGGTCTATGTTTGTTAAGTAGTGCAGTGAAGACAAACTTAACAAAATGAAATGTTCAGAAATCATGGAAAAGAGTAAGAGTAGCAGAGATGAAAAAGGGCAAAGCGGCTCAAGGGAAAAATGGGTTTTTAGGGGGGGCGATGATGGTTTTATCCATGACAACTCTTTTGGTTTTTGCACAGGTAAATCAGCTGGAAACAGATAAGGGCATGATTGCTTCCATCGCCCCCTACAATTTAGATGTTCGTCAGGCTATTTTACAGGCAAGTCAGTACCCTGAAATACTGACACAACTTCAGAAATCGCAAAGCCAAACCAGAGCAACATTTCAGGATATGATCGGCGATTTTCGCCGCGAAAAACAGAATTGGTTTTATACGTTGACCCGCTATCCTGAGTTAATGTACACCTTGGCAACGCTTCCCAAAAGAGAAGATAAAGAAGCGATTTATCAATTGTTGCCTAATCAGTCGCCTGAATTAACGGAAGCCGCATGGCAATTGTATCGTCATGAGAAAAATGACTTGGTAGAAATGGACAATATAAAGGCAGCGGCTCAACAGGAGTTTGATAAAACAATTCAAAACTTGAATGAACCCATTGGCAACCAATTGGCAGCTTTGCACGATAGTTTGAACGTGCAGAGTCAATATGAGATTGCAGCGTTAAAAAAACAGATGGCTGACGACCCACAAGCGGTGCAGAAGTTAGGACAATCCACCAAGGATTGGGTTTCTCCGGAGGAAGAGGTTTCTCAGGTGGTGGCGGTGGTTCACATGGAAGGGGAGGTCGTCATTAAAAAATGGACTGGTGAATAAAATTCTGAATTCGTATATCAATAAAAAAATCAGCGATATTGGGTCTGAATCCATTATCGCTGATTTTTATTGTGGGAGGCTTTTTGCGGAATGAAATCTTTTTTTTACGGTTGTTTTTAGTGACCTGAAATTTCATGCACTATAGAACGCCAATGTAAGGCGTCGGCATTTTTGCCCCTTGAAAACCAAACGGCTTTGTCAAACGATAAAAATGCGTCGTTAAATTCTTCCAATTGATAAAGAACTTTTCCTTTCTCTAAATGCACTTCCGAAAGGGTGGTATCAAACGATAAAGCCTGCGTAAAATCGTACAGGGCCGAGTGGAGCTTTTCATCCATTAAATGACATTTTCCTCTATACGTATAGGCGATGGCCGATTTACGATTTACCTTTACTGCTTGGTTAAAATAGGTAAACGCCACCGCATAATTGCCTGCTTCAAACAGTGCAATGCCTTCTGCATAGCGTTTGCGGTCTTTATCGGCCGGAGTATCGTGGTCGGTCCGATAATACTGCAGAACAAGTAAAAAAACAACGAGAGGAACAACGAAAATAACATCCATCTGATGTGTGGTATTTTGTTTGCTAAATAGGTCTGAATTTAAAACGGCTTTGGGGCAAATTTGGTTTCTATATTTGGCTTCTTGCTTAATATAAAATATCTTCACGCACCGCCCAGGAAATCCGGCAAAAAACGAAATCAATTAGTGTCCGTGTCTTTACTGACAAGCAGGAACTGTTAAAACAAACTCCACCATTGTCAGTGTCTTCACTGACAATCAAGAATAAAACAAACCCCTTTCTAATGAGCTCAATGAATCAATTCCAATCAAGAAGAAACTTTTTAAAAGTAACAGCGGGTGCCGTTGCCGGAGTAGCCGCCTCGTCAACCCTCTCTCAAGCCGCCCTTTTTCAAAGCAACAGCGCAGCTTTATCTCTGCCTTTGGGTGTTTGTACCTCGTACGAGAAAGCCGGGTTATTAAAAAGTTTGGGATACTCTTTTATTGAAGAGAACGTAGGCCGTTTTTTGATTCCTGATACTGGAGGAGATGAGCAATATGCTAAAAATGTAGAATCGCTGCATTCGGTTAATTTTCCCGTTCGTTCGTACGTGAGCTTTTTTCCCGGTACGCTGAAATCGGTTGGGCCTGAGATACATCATGATGCTATTTTGCAACGGGCTGATTTAGCATTGAAACGTGCCAAAGAATGTGGCTCTAAAAACATTGTGTTTGGAAGCGGAGGTTCAAGAAGAATTCCTGATGGATTTGACCGCGACAAAGCCAAAGCGCAGCACATCGAATTGAGTAAAAAAATGGCTCTCCTGACGGATAAATACGGCATAACGCTTGCCATTGAACCGCTCAATCATACCGAAACCAACTTTATTAACAGTTTGGCGGAAGGGGTAGAAATCATTGAAGCCGTCAATCACCCCCGTTTTTTGCTGTTGTGCGATATTTATCACATGGCCAAAGACGACGAAGGTCCCGACCAAATCATTAAATACGGGAAATACATCACTCATTGCCACATTGCCGAAAAACAAAATCGCACTCCTCCCGGCGTAGAAGGCGATGATTTTGGTCCTTATTTACGAGCATTGAAAAAAATCAACTACCAAGGCGGACTATCGTTGGAATGCCGCTGGAAAGATTTTGACAGTGAAGTAAAAGTAGGAATCGAAACGCTTAAAAAGCAGTTTGCGGCGGTTTGATAGACTGCGTTTTTGCTATTTCACATTCCAAGTTTGTCGGAGGGCTTCCATAAACTCATCGCGGGCGTTGGCAGAAATCGGCACCAATTCATTGCCTAATACACTGACTTGGTGCTTTTCGATTTTTTGAATGTGTTTGAGATTGACCAAATAGGACTTATGGATTCTGAAAAAATGTTTTTGAGGAAGCATTTCCAGTGCTTCGGTCATGGTCATTCGAGTAAGGATTTTTCGAGATTTTTCCTTAAAAGTCAGGTAGTTTCCATCAGATTCAATGTAAAGTAAATCTTCTATGGAGACGCGTACCCAATCGTAACCTTCTTTGACAAAGATAAAATCACTGTTGGCAGATTCTTTTTTAATGATTTGGTGCGCTTTTTCACAAGCCTGTAAAAAACGACTCAGACCATACGGTTTCATCAGATAGTCGACGGCATTCATTTGGAAGGCGTCAACGGCATATTTTGAATAGGCCGTAATGAAAATAAATCCTGTGGTGGGAGGAAGCATTCGGGCAAAGTCCATGCCTGTGATGTCGGGCATGTTGATATCGAGAAACACTAAATCTACGGGATTGTATTTGAGATACTCCAAGGCTTCGAGGGCATCTACAAAAGTGGCTTTCAAATCCAGAAAATTTATTTTTGAGGCATACATTTTAATACTTTCGAGCCCATGTGGCTCGTCGTCAACGGCAATAGCTTTAATCATGAGAGGTTGATGGTTAAAAATACTTCATAGACCGCATCGGTCTGATTGATACTGATGGTATGTCGTTTAGGATACAATAATTTTAATCGTTTCAAGGTAGTTTCTACGCCCGTGCCCGTTCCCTGCTCAAGGGAGGTGCGGGGAACAATACTGTTGCGGCATATAAAGGTTAGCTGTTGCTTTTCGACGGTTAAATTTATTTCTAAAAAACATTCTCTCGCAATACTGATGCCAAATTTAAACGCATTTTCGGCAAAAGTCATCAGAATCAATGGAGCGATTTGCGCGGGATTTTCATCCCAAAAGATGGAGGTATTGATGCGGATATTGTCTCGTTTGGGGATTCTCAACTGCTGAATTTCGATGTAATCGTGCAGAAAACTGATTTCCCGGTCGATTTCAATGCGGTCGTTTTTGGAACTTTCGACGGCGTGGCGCATGATACGCGCCAACTGTTGAATCCCGTCGGCTGTTTTTGGGCTATTTTCAATGAGGGCTGTCCCGTAGAGATTATTGAGGGTATTGAACAAAAAATGCGGATTGATTTGCGCTTTCAAGGCTTGGATTTCGGCCGTAGTTCGCTCGCGTTCAAGTGTTTGCTTGTTTTTTTCGTTTTCCCTAAAATCATATATTATTGAGAACATCAGCGAAGTTACCCATATGAAATAGGCAAATAGATCGTCATCGTGGCTTTTTTTGAGATTAATAATTTTTTCAAATACAAAGTCGGCTAAAAGAAATTCGTAAATTATTAGACATATCAATATGTAAAGCAAGACATTGGTGAGTCGATAACTGCGGAGGATGGGTTTGTATATTAGATTATAATGAATAGCCCCAAATAGGATTCCAAAAATAATTATAGCAATTATTACAAATGGGACAGCAAGGAAGTTTACGACAGGACTACTTTTTGTTGCAGAGGGATTATCTTGATGATACGCATTTTCTCCTTTTATAATATCAGGTAAGGCTAAAATGTAAAGTATAGTTATGCAAATTAAAATCCAGACCCAAATTCCCCATTTCTGCCAGTGTTTTTGTCCTGTTTGATGCCACCAAGTGATTAGTTGTACCTGAACTTCTTCTATCCAAAAGTTGAAGTTTTGATTTAATGTCGTTTTCATGGCTGTTAAAATAAGATTATTGAACTTTTGCTTTCCTTTTATCAGACTTATAACTGACATAAGCTACAAACGCACCTATAAACAGCGGTTTGATAATGATACGAATCCAACCCACTTGGGCTACGGTTTTCTGAAAGAGTAACGAAGTGTCGGAATCTTTGAAAAACAGGCTTTTTACCACGGGATAAAAATCGCTGAACATTGAGTACAGAAGCGTACCGACGCAAAAGCCGAGAAACAATTGGAGGTAATAAGAATTTGGTTTCATAGGTTTGTGTTAGGTTAAGTAGTAAGTATGTCAGTTTGTTGATTCAAAACTAAGGAAGGCAAAGGCTAATTGAAAATAGAAGTGATGAAATAGGGTTATCGTGGGACAATTTGTAATGAACTTGGGAAATGGAAGAATAAAGGTTGTTTGTGACCTAAAATAAGACAAAAGAATAGGTAAATAGCCCCCATGGAAAAACCTCTTAACTTTGCGTTGAAAGAATTCTGATTATCAACCGCTAAAACAATCTTAAACCAATATAGATGTACCAAATGAAAAAAACTGTAATTGCTTTATTAAGTAGTTCAATACAAATAAACGCCGTATTAAGAGCTACCTTTGTGGCATGGGCTACCGTTATATAAACCTGACCTGTTCCGAGATTGAAATTCTTGAAGAGGCCTCAAAAACAAGTAATAA